>Ga0082212_10008516_pt1 | contig 13383 bp, 12 predicted proteins | sample TergutNt197P3_FD_71548 | JGI IMG/M metagenome (GOLD analysis project Ga0082212, IMG submission 71548) | Neocapritermes taracua P3 segment gut microbial communities from Petit-Saut dam, French Guiana - Nt197 P3 | ecosystem: Host-associated > Arthropoda: Insects > Digestive system > Gut ... | reverse complement strand
GCCTTTGCGGAGGGCTTGATGCGGATCTAAGCGAACAGAGCGATAGCAAACTCAACTGTCTGAGCGCAACGCAGTGGAGCGAGTTTTGAGTTTGCCGCAGCGGAGCATAGAGCCGCACAAGACCGGAGAACGGCTTGCGGGACAGGCCACGTCCAGGCCGCCTCCGTAGCCTTGCGCTGAAACCAATTTCGTGATAATATAAATCCGTCAGAAATATAATAAAAAACGCAAGGCCAAGATATCATATCTTTTAGGACTCATATACATTGACAGGAAGACAAAAAATACGGAGGTAGAATTTTGTATGTACGCTCTTCAACTTGAAGACATCTCGTTCCAAGACATCACAATGATCGCCCGTGACGAAATCGAAGCTTGGACCGCTCCTTGGGCCTTGCGCAGCTCCGAATCAAACTTTAGCAACCTGTTTATCTGGCAACCGTTCTGTCAAACCTCATATGCTTTCGTTGACAATGTCCTCCTCATCCGGTTTCATTGTCGTCGGGACGAAGAATTCCTGTTGCCGCCCCTGCCGGCTGCACCGAACCACCCTTACCATCATGCCCTCAGTCTGGCGCTAGAATACTTTTCTACTCGTGGCAAACGCTTCATCATGCGAGGCATCACACCGGAATTCCGCGAACGCATGGAAAAAACCATGCCGGGACGCTTTCTCTTCACCCGCGAGCGGGATTGCGACGATTATGTTTACTCAGCCGACAAACTCGCCTCCCTGCGCGGCAACAAATATCACGCCAAACGGAACCATATCAACAAATTCCATTCCCTTTACAGCTATGAATACGAACCCTACAACGTTTCCCGCCACGCCGAAGAATGCCTGCAACTGAACACCCTTTGGCATCAAAACAAAAACGATGAAACCCAGGAACTGATGACACGCGACCACGACGCGGCACAACGTTGCCTTCTCTACGCAGACCAATTGAATATGCAAGGGGCGGTTATTCGTATCAACGGCGAAGTCCAGGCTTACACCATGGGCAACCAGATCTCCCCAGATACAGCCCTAATCCATATGGAAAAAGCCAACGCCCAGTATCACGGCATCTACCCTCTGATTAACCAACTCTTCGTCCAAAACACATTTTCTCATCTGACCTACATCAACCGGGAGGAAGACTTGGGCCTGGAAGGGCTTCGCAAAGCCAAACTCTCCTATCATCCGGAATTTTTGATTGAGAAATACAAAGCCCGGTTGCGCAACTAACCATGAACAGCAGACCGTTGGACGTATCCGAAAACAAACAAGGGCGTGAGCTTTGGTCTCTCTGTTTTCCGGAAGACAGCGACGCTTTCAAAGACTGGTTCTTTGCCGAACAGTTTCCTTCCTTGCGCAATTGGGCGCTCTGGGAAGAAGACCGGCTGACTGCCATCGTCTATGCGATGCCCTACACACTCGTTTGCCGCGGCAAAACGATTCCCGGATCCTTTCTTTTGGGCATCGGGACCCACCCGGAGGCCAGACATCGCGGGCTGATGCGCCGACTCCTGGATAAGGTTCACTCTGATCTGGCACAGACCTGTGCCGCCGTGTGTTTGCACCCTTCTGATCCTAATTTTTATCGTAAACTTGGTTATGCCACAGTCGCCGACTTCCTGCAAATCCGATTGCCTATGGCGGACCTCGACCCAAACGAGCCCCGCGGCTCAATCGAAACCACCCCGGATTTTGACCGGCTGGCGGCCATCAATCGAGCCCATTCCGAATCCATGGCGTTCCATGCTTTACGCGACCGCACACTTCTGGCCAGGCGATTTGCCGACACACAAACAGGAGGCGGCTTCTGTATCGCCAACGAACAAGCCTACGCTTTCGTCGACCCCGGAACAGCGATTCTCGATACCCCCGAAACCAAACAAAGGGTTATCACCCTTACCGAATTTTCCTACACAGATTTCGCGGCAGGGCGTTCCCTGCTGGCGGCCATTCCCCAGGCCCCGATCTCCGTGTTGCGTATCCCCAATCCCGCCACCGATCCCCAAAGACCTGACGGCGAACTCCGATTCTCCCTTCCGGTTTCCGGCCCTCGCATTCCAACCCCCGGCTCCCGCATTCCGACCTCCGGCTCCCGTATTCTCACCCCCGGCTCCTGCATTCCAACCCCCTATCTTATGCTATATGTCCTTGATTGGACAACCATGGTATCAGGGATGCCCGCGAAAGCCATGACCGCACCGGTCTTCTCCAAAACCGTACATATTACGGATGACAACACCCATTGGCTTTTGACCGTATCTGAGGGAACAACCTCTGTATCCGCCGCGAACCCTACCTCTCTCGAAACAATTGACCTCTCTCTAACCCGCGATCAATTCACACGATGGATCTGCGGTTACAGCGACTCGGAGGATCTGATATCCGAAAACGTCGTCAACGCCGACCAATTGAGCTTTTTCCCAAAACAAACCTCATACTTTTTTGATATGTACTAATGCGGTCTTCGACCGCAAGTATCCAGTATTCAGGATTCAGGATTCAGAATGATTCAGGATACTTCGAGTGTATGCTTCCAGCAGTTTACTAACTTCATCAAGAATAACTGTGTCTCCTTTTAAACTTGGTCTGAATTCAAAACGCCTCCGCAGCAAAAAAAGGCTCTTCCAGAAGAGTCACTTGCCCTGCCCCCACAACCTGACGAACCTCCTTACCGGAAGACAACACGAGATCCGGCGCGATTTCCCGCAAGGGTGCCAGCACAAACTCCCTTTGTTCCAAACGGGGATGAGGAACCGTCAGCTCATCTGTTTGAATGAACTCCAACCGGTTTTGGGGTCCCCTGAAAACCAACAGAATATCAATATCCAACGTCCGCGGACCCCACCTGGTGATCGGCAAAACGTTCTTCGTCGGTTTCATCAGCCCGATAGAATCCTGATGGCGCCGTCCGCAAAGAGCTTCAATCTGCTTACATTTGCCCAACAAAAGCTGCGGCGCTAAAGATGTTTCCAGCTCCGCGACAAGGTTATAGAACCAACCCTGCTCCACACCTCCAACAGGTTCTGTCTCATAAACATGCGAAATCTTCTTAAGCGTACCCAGACACCCCATCAATCCCAAAGCGTCGCTCAGATAAGCGGCACGATCACCCAAATTGCTACCCAGACTCAGATAAACCCGCCAAACATTGGATCGGACGATCTCAACCGCAACATCCTCCAGCACCCCTTGAATCGGTGCCGCCGGTTTATGCACTTCCACACGCACTTGTGAACAGGCAAAATCCGTCAACAGCTCCCGAGCAATCTGTTCAGCCACATATTCAATCGTATGACAGACTCGGGACATCACCTCGGCGATTTTTGAATAGACCCGCGTATAATCGACACACAGATTCAAGTCGTCCCGGTCATAAGGCCCACTGTGAACCAAAGTCAAATCCACATCAACAACAAACCTCTGGCCGAGCCTGCGTTCCTCCGGCATCACGCCATGAAAAGCAAAAAACTCCATCCCCCGCAGGTGAATACTATTGCCGGACAGAGGTTCCGCCAATACAACAGGGTTATCGTTATGGGAGGACTGAAACATATCTGCGCACCACCTCTTGAGCCATTCGCAAAGCCCGCTTATTCTCCGCCACATCATGAACACGAAACATCGAGGCTCCCCCAACCAACCCCAACACATTCAGCGCTACCGTTGGCGCCAGCACCTCCTCCTCCGAAGCCCCCGGAATCCCCAACGCCTCCTTGATAACAGACTTCCGCGAAACCCCAAGGAGTATCGGGCACTGCAAAGATTTCAACTCAGACAGATTGCCAAGCACATCGAGATTCTGTTGGACAGACTTCCCGAATCCAATACCCGGGTCAACAATAAGGCATGACTCAGACACCCCCTTCTTCAACGCCAGCTCAACACTCTTGCCCAAAAAACGCAACAAATCATCCATCAGAGCCCGAACCGAATCATAAACCCCCGCATCATCCCGGTTATGAGTCAAAACAATCGGCACCTGATACGAAGCCACGACCTCAACCATAGCCGGATCTTTTTGCAGACCCCACACGTCGTTAACCATATGCGCCCCGGCAGCCAAAGCCTTCTCCGCCACCCAAGCTTTCCGCGTGTCCACCGAAACAGGAACCGGACACCGGGCCAACAACGGGATCAACACCGGCTCCAACCGCGCCCACTCCTCCTGTGCAGACACTTCATCAAAACCCGGACGCGTCGACTCAGCCCCAATATCGATCATATCCGCGCCTTCAGCTACCAACCGATCCGCTTGCCGCAACGCCGCCTTTGGTTCAACAAAGCGTCCGCCGTCAGAAAACGAATCCGGCGTAACATTCAGAATTCCCATGATCGACAGTTCCACTTCTTTTACCCTTCTCCCTCGTTTATACTCTTGAATCCGCTCTGGTACTCCGTCCAGTCCAAATCACTTAAATGGATTGCAAGTATTTCGACATGATGCTAGGAAGAACCGACGACAGCTGATATCCTTCAGCTGGAAATACACGGGTGTCTTCTAGGAGGATCTGACGAAGCAGCGTGTCGTGCTGATATCTTTCAGTAGTAAGACGATGCAAGACATTAAGTGAATTTGGCTGGACGGAGTACTAGAACAACCCCACAATCTTCCCATCCTCATCGATATCCATACGCACAGCTGCCGGTGTCGCCGGCAACCCGGGCATCGTCATAATATTCCCGGTGATGGCCACAACGAATCCGGCCCCGGCGGACAACCGGAGCTCCCGCACCGTAACATGAAACCCTTTGGGCCGCCCCAACCTGGCGGGATCATCCGACAACGAATATTGCGTCTTAGCCATACAAACTGGCAATTGCCCGTATCCCATCTCCTCAAGCTTGTCCAAAGCCGCTAACGCTTCTTTCGAAAAAATCACCCCATCAGCACCGTAAATCTCCTGACAAATCCTCTCGATCTTTGCCGACAAAGACCCTTCGATACCATAGAGCGGCGCAAAGTTGGCTGGCACAACCGCCAAAGTATTCAGTACAACCCGGGCCAAATCCTCGCCACCGGCGCCGCCTCGGGCGAACACATCGGACAAAACGGCTTCCACACCCAAATCCCGGCACCTCTGCCGCACCAACTCGATCTCCCCTTGGGTATCTGTGGGGAACCGGTTCAACGCCACAACGACGGGCACCCCGAATTTGCCGATATTCTCAATATGCTTCTCCAGATTCGCCAATCCCCGCGCCAAAGCGTCAACATCCTCAACGGCCAAATCCTTCACAACAACACCGCCGTTCATCTTCAGAGCGCGTACTGTCGCCACCAGCACCGTTAAGTCAGGCTTAAGGCCGGCAAACCGGCATTTCAGATTAAAAAACTTCTCCGCTCCCAAATCAGCGCCAAATCCGGCCTCAGTAATGAGGACATCCGCCAGCTTCAGCCCAAGCTTCGTCGCCATAACGCTGTTGCAGCCATGAGCGATATTCGCGAAAGGTCCTCCGTGAATCAACACCGGGGTATTCTCCAAAGTCTGAACCAGATTCGGTTTCACAGCTTCCTTCATCAGCAAAGCCATGGCGCCCTCTGCCCGCAAATCTCCCGCGCACACAGGCTCCCCGTCGTATGTATACGCGACGACGATCCTGCTGAAACGCTTCTTAAGGTCCATAAGATCTTCCGCCAGGCACAAAATCGCCATAATCTCAGAAGCCACAGTAATATCGAACCCCGCCTGCCGAACGACACCTTCCGTTCGTCCCCCCAACCCCACAATCACGTTGCGTAAAGCCCGGTCATTCATATCCAAAACCCTCCGGAACACCACCTGCCGCGGATCAATCCCCAGAGGGTTTCCCTGATGAAGGGAATTATCAAGCATGGCCGCCAACAAATTATGGGCCGACGTAATCGCGTGAAAATCCCCTGTGAAATGGAGATTAATGTCCTCCATCGGCACAACCTGAGCATAACCGCCTCCCGCCGCGCCGCCTTTAACACCGAAACAAGGCCCCAAAGAAGGTTCACGCAAAGCGATCATGGCCTTCTTCCCCAACCGAGTCATCGCCTGACCCAGTCCCACCGTCGTCGTCGTCTTGCCCTCCCCGGCTGCCGTCGGATTAATCGCCGTCACAAGCACAAGCTTGCCGTCCGGTTCATCACGCAGCCGCGCCATAACTGAAGGAGAAACCTTAGCTTTATAGTTGCCGTAGAACTCCAGATCATCCCGTGTCAAGCCAATTTTAGCAGCGACCTCTTGCACAGGCAACATACAGGCTTCTTGCGCAATCTCAATATCTGTTTTCATTCTCTTACTCCTTAAAACCCGCGCACCAACCGGTGCGCGAAGACTCTTTAAAAGCTGTTAAGATTGAAAACGGCACCTAGGATGCACTCCCGGGTACCGTTTCACGCCTTTGCATAAATCACTCACTAAGCCATTCATCCCCAGCCTTGGAATAACTCAGAATCTCTTCAGCTGAGAAATACAAGCCAATCTCCCGCCCGGCACTTTCCACCGAATCCGATCCATGAATCAAATTACGGCTCACATCCACAGCGAACCCGCCCCGAATCGACCCGGGATCGGCTTGAGCAGGATTCGTCGCCCCCATAAGGCTACGCGCCTGAGCCACAACATTCTTGCCCTCCCAAACCATCGCCATCACCGGCGAAGAGGTGATATACGCTACAGTCGGCTCAAAAAAACCTTTCCCCTTATGTTCCTGATAATGCTTCTCCGCCAGCTCCCGGGAAACCCGCATCAGCTTCGCCGCCACAAGCTTGAACCCCTTCTTCTCCAACCGGGCGATAATCTCGCCGGCCAGATCACGCTGTAGGGCATCCGGTTTAAGCATAATAAACGTCTTCTCCACGCGTTAGAATCTCCTTTCCAGCCCACGCCAACAGGCGCGCAAACAGTCAAATATCAGCCTTCAATTCTTAGCCTCAATTCTCAGCCTCAATTCTCAGCCTTAATTATCGATAACCAGCTTCCCCTTCTTATATCCCTTCCCGCGGCCGCTGCTATCGTTATCCGAATCAGCCCCGGCCTTATCCGACAACCGCCTGATACCCTCAGGCACAGGTGAATCAGCCTCGATATCATCTCCATCCTGAACATCCGAAACAAGAACCCCATCTTCAAACTGAGCAATAATCTTCTGAAACTCTTTAACATCAAGAGTCTCCTTCTCAATCAGAGCCTGAGCAATAGCATGCAGACAATCTATCTTATCTGTAATAATATCCTGGGCACTCTGATAACACTCGTCCACAATACGCCGCACCTCGCTGTCGATCGTCTGTGCTACCGCCTCGCTGTAATTGCGATCCCGGGCAATATCCCGTCCCAGAAAAACCTGCTCCTCCTTATGCCCAAAAGTCAACGGTCCCAGCTCCTCCGACATACCAAACTCCATAACCATACGCCGAACCATATTCGTCGACTGCTCCAAATCGCTGGACGCTCCGGTGCTCACCTCTTGTAACACCAACGCCTCCGCCACCCGGCCGCCCATAAAAACCGTAACATTGTCCAACAGCTGGGTCCGTGTACGATAATTGCTATCTTCCTCCGGTAACAGCAACGTATAGCCGCCGGCGCGGCCACGGGGAATAATCGACACCTTGTGAACCGGATCAGAATGTGGTAAATACTGCCCCAACAAAGCGTGGCCGGCTTCATGATAAGCCACAAGACGCTTCTCCGACTCGCTGATGACCCGGCTCTTCTTCTCCGGACCGGCGATAACCCGTTCAATAGAATCCTCCATCAGCCGCATCGGAATCTTCTTCTCATTTTTCCGGGCGGTCAACAGGGCCGCTTCATTAACCAGATTCGCCAGATCAGCTCCGGTAAAACTTGATGTCCGCCGCGCCAGCACAGCCAAATCCACATCATCCGACAACGGTTTTCCTTGCACATGGACCTGTAAAATCTCCTCGCGACCCCGCACATCCGGCAACGACACCACAACCTGCCGATCGAACCGCCCCGGACGCAACAGCGCCGGATCCAAAATATCCGGTCGGTTGGTGGCCGCGATTATAATAATCCCCTCATTGCCACTGAAACCGTCCATTTCCACAAGAAGCTGATTCAGAGTCTGCTCACGCTCATCATGGCCACCGCCTAATCCGGCACCACGCTGTCGTCCCACGGCATCAATCTCATCAATAAAAACTATGCAAGGAGAATTCTTCTTCGCCTGCTCAAACAAATCCCGCACCCGGGAGGCCCCCACCCCGACAAACATCTCAACAAAATCCGATCCGCTAATGCTAAAAAACGGCACCCCAGCCTCTCCCGACACAGCCCGCGCCAGCAAAGTTTTCCCCGTTCCGGGAGGCCCGAATAACAGAACCCCCTTGGGAATCTTAGCACCGATTTCCGTAAACTTTCGAGGCGACTTCAAGAACTCAACAATCTCCTCAAGTTCTTCCTTGACCTCATCGGCTCCGGCCACATCCCGGAATGTCGCTTTTTTCTCATCAACAATCATTTTCGCCCGGCTTTTCCCGAACTGCATTACACGACCGCCACCGCCTTGAGACTGATTCATCATAAAAAAGAAGAACACAGCCACAACCCCCAGCAACAGTACAGAAATCAGAATATAGTACAACCAGCTCGTATCTGTTGGGATCTTGTACTCCAATGGGGTGCCGTTTTCGGAAGTCACCTTATTCTGCATATCATCCGTGAGCCGGGGCCCCACACATTTCTTGTCGGCGCCGTCCTTCATCTTCATGTCATAGTTATAAAGCGCACCGTTGGGCGTCGCCTTGATAGAATCAATCACGTTCTCCTCGATGTATTTAGTCATGTCCGTGAACGATACTTCTTCCGGCTTACTCTTCGACCCGTTCACATAATAGAAAAACAAAACCGCCAAGAGAGCAAGAACTATATAGAACGTCCAATTTCGCCAATTCTTCAAACGAGAATCCTCCCTCCTATCCCTTCGCCCCAACACAATCTATTAGACATCATACCACAGCTCGGTTCGTTTTCCAAATTATCAGAAACATCTTTACAATCATTCCCATAAATATCCATGTACAAACAGGTGCGCCCAGGCGGCTCCAGGCAACTCATAGCGAATCCAGACTCCAGGCAACTCCAGACAACTCCAGACAGCTAACACATGCTTCCCTCCCGAGTGGTTCCGGCGAGTAACCACCAGCAGGAGGATTCACCGGCAACATGAAATGGTTTGCTCACAATATTAAGATCCGGAATTGCCAGAACCAAGCTTCCAACCGCCACGACTCTATACCGATCACGCCTATCAGCCGGAACACCATTCTCCTGCCATACCTTCTTCAATTGTTTGTGACCCACACTCGGAACATACACCCTATCTCCGGGCCGCCGCCGCCTGTATTCAATGGGTCCCTCCAATCCTCTCGCAACAGCATCCGCAACAACAGAATCATCAAGCCAAACCTCCCCGATTTTGCGCAGCTCCGGCTCGGCGCCCAGCTCCGGCTCAGCACCCCGATCCCCCTCGGCACCCCGATCCGGCTCAGCACCCCGATCCAGCATCTCACGTGCTTGCTCTTCAGGGAAAAGACCAATCCTCAGCAATAGAGCCCCATTCCCTTCCAAGGAGCGCTTTCCTTCAACCGGGACAATCCACTGCCAGCAATTGGGTACAAGAACAATGTCATGCACCGTCATTCCGTCAATCGGCAGATTGTCGTGTACTTGAAACACCATTCCCTCAGACGTCGCCCTCACCTTGAGCCCGGGCAAATCCTGGGACCATCCCGGGGAAAAACGCCTCTCCATCAAAACCTTAACATACTTAAGCTCCAAACCGCGGGGATCCTTCCGAACGATCGCCGAGGCACGGCGCAACAGGCGGGAAAGAATCGCCTCCGGCTCCTGCCAGGCCGCCCATTGCATCGTTACCCTCTGCCCCCGGGTCACCCGTCCATAAAGTTGCCACTTTTCATCGACAACCCCCTGTAAAAAGACTTCATCCCAGCGCATCACTTCGGCTGTATGGCTCAACACTTCTTGCAATCGAGGATTATACTCTTCTTCGAGCTGTGGCATCAATTCTAAGCGGATGCGGTTTCTGGCGTAACGGCTGCTTTCGTTACTCCTATCCCAGGCATACCTAATCTCCCGTTCCCGACAATAATCAAGAATCTCTTCCTTGGTCACCGTCAGCAAAGGGCGAATTATCCGCAGAGGCGCTTCCCAACCATTTTCCAATCTATCAGGCCAGATACCGGCCAGCCCTGCTGTACCGCTACCGCGCAAAAACCGGTAAAGTAAAGTCTCTGCCTGATCGTTCAAATGATGGGCTGTCGCCAACACCCCCGGCGGCACCCAATTCAGCTCTTTCATATCCGCGGCAAAACGATTATAGCGCCATTCCCGGGCCGCTTCTTGCATCGGCTTGGCCACGTATTGGGCATAAGCTATGGCATCAAACCTGTGCACAATCAGAAACAGATCCAGTTCACGGGCAAAAGTCCTAACCAGAACCTCCTCCTCAACCGACTCCCGGCGCAGACCATGATTAACATGAACCGCAGCCAAACCCACAGAGCGGCCCGTCTCCCGGGTATACCGACATACAACATCCGCCATAGCCATAGAATCCGGTCCTCCGGACACTGCCATGAGAATGCCGCCATCTTCCCGGATAAACTGGGGTAATAATCGTTTTAATCGCTCATACATAATTTCCATTCTATCTCAATTCTGAAGTCTGTGCAAAATCTGTTAATCTCTTGCCATCCCCATTGACAAACCTGAATGGGGCAATTGTTGTCACGATCCCCGGACAATTTCTCCGACCAACCCATCCGGCCCTTTCTCAATCAACGCTGCAACAACTTCCGTCTCACTCAACGTATGTTCAAGATGATCCCGGGCCCCCGTGACGGAGATCAAACTGTAGCGATCAGCTACAAGCTCGTCCGCAACAAGGCCGAGAGGCGTCTTGTGATTGACGGTCAAACAGATGCTGCGCATAAGACCACGCCGGAGCAACAGTTCTTTTTTTCGACAAAGGGTCTTCAGAAAGATGAGACGCGCCTTTTTCAGTTCATCACCGCAGCCGATCCAGAGAAAAATACCCAGCACAATCAACATAACCGGTTCCGGAAAAACCAACGGATATACAAGCAAACTCAAGCCTAGAACAACAGCCGCCACCCCTGTCCAACGTCCAAGCCACGCCAAAGCCCGAGTTACCCGAACGAACCCGAATATCCCGGCCAATTGTGCCCGAATCATCCGGCCCCCGTCCAAAGGCAGGATAGGCAAACAGTTAAACCCGGCAAGCCAAAGATTAACCTTGGCCCACTCCAACGCCCATTCGCCGGAAACCCACCCTTGCCAGCGCAAGCCTTGCAATACCAGGAAACACATAAAGTTGAAAGCCGGTCCCGCCAAGGCAATAACACTTTCCTCCCAGCGGTTTCCTTCGAAGTCCCCTTCCATAACAGCTGAGCCCCCATACGGATAGAGCACCACTGACTTGGTCTCGGTACCGAAACTGCGGGCCGCCAACACATGAGCCGTTTCGTGCAAAACCACCAGCCCGAACACAGCCAGGATCTCCATGAACCTGCCACCGATCAGCCCTAAAGGCAACAGCAACCAAAAAGTCGGGTGAATCCGTACGGTCGTTCCGGCGACACGCCAAGAGAATATTTTTGGCAAACCCATATCTCAGGCCGCCTCCCCTTGTAACAAATACACCAACGGGTCCATGGCTTTGCCGTTTTTGCGCAACTCCAGATAGATCCACGGATTGCGGTGACTGGCTGAAGTCCCCACCGTACCAAGGACGCCGCCTTTTTGCACCGGGTCACCTTTAACAACCCAGATATCACCCAGGTTCCCTATGACGCTCTCCCAACCGTCATCAAGTTTAACCCGGACATAATGACCCATGATCTCATCCGTACCCACTTCCATAACCACACCGGTACCCGGTGAATAGACTGTCGTTCCAAGCGAACTGCCAATCCACACCCCCTGACTGGTTTTGCCCCGATCGTCCTTGGCCTTGAACGCCACTTTCACGGCACCGGCCACAGGCGGATAAAACACACGAGACTGACCGTCAACAGGCAGAGCTTCTCCTCCGGTCAATCCCAGCGCGTCTGTGATCATGTTGCTGATCACGGGATAAGAGTCGCTGCCCATACTCCTTTGGTACGCGTTATAGACGGTTAGCGAAAGCTTGTCAGCCCCATAGGAACTGAACAAAATCAACAGGAAAAAAACCGCCGCCACCGCGACACGCCGTTGACTTCCTGTCCATTTGAGAAGATTCATATTGATTGAACCGCGTCCGGATTTGGCATAGCGATTGTTTACAAACCCAGAATTTCCCCAACTGTATCTGTTGTTTCTGTTTCCAAAAAACCCCCCACCGCCAAAAAACCCGCCGTTATCGTTGCTGCCCCTATTCCTGCGAACACTGCTAAACCCTCCGTAATCCTCGTAATCATCACCGCGGGCGTTGCGGCTGCCGGTTTTGGGGTTCTCTTGGGCACGAGCCAGTTCTTGAGCCGCTCTTTCCCATTCCCAGTCATCCCACTTATCAAGAGGATTCATCGCCTGTCCACCCACTTTAACAGCCAACCCGTGGCTGATCAGATTTCCGCTCGACGGATGTTAGATGTATATGAGGGCGAATGTGTTAATAGACTGTTAGGAAAGTTTTATTCTGTAGGATTTCTCCTCTTCTCGATTGATTGTATGCAAGTGACTATATAGATAATTAAAGCGATAACAGGCGGAATCCAAGGCGGGGCTTTCGGGAAATCCATGATCTGATAAACGAAAACCGTAGAAGAATCTCTGCCCCGTACGCGAAAAGGCGTATCAATAAGAAGATTAACACCGATGCCCTGGGGAAAAAGAGGATCAGACAACGACTCCGGCGACAACAAATTTTGTGATGAAGAAGCCCCCGCTCCTATTCCCCCCAATTCTATGACCTGCTCTGAGTTCCGCCAAGCTGTTTCAAACAGTGTCGGCATCTGGCTTTCCGCAAAAAACGAGCGTTTGACAGCCATTACAGAAAGAACGTCAAGAAAAACAACCACAAAATACGCGTAGGGAATATCGCCGTTGATTATATTAAAAATAACACCAGATGAAGGGCCAACATCCTGGTGAGTCAAATCGGTAACCAAGCTGAGACTCAGCCTAAATGGAGAGAGCGGATACTCCGGGGGATCCTGGTTAACAAGTTCTCTGCGAGGCATTATCCATCGCTTCCTTTTTCATAACAAATTCATCCTTGTGTTTCAGTATATGCGGTGTTTCAGTATATGCGTGAAGTTTTGTGGATGATCGAAGAATCGGAAGACTAATGCGGGCTTTGCCCGCAAGTATTCAGTATTCAGTATTCAGGATTCAGAATGTGGATTTTCTTGTTTTTTATTG
>Ga0082212_10008515_pt1 | contig 13384 bp, 8 predicted proteins | sample TergutNt197P3_FD_71548 | JGI IMG/M metagenome (GOLD analysis project Ga0082212, IMG submission 71548) | Neocapritermes taracua P3 segment gut microbial communities from Petit-Saut dam, French Guiana - Nt197 P3 | ecosystem: Host-associated > Arthropoda: Insects > Digestive system > Gut ... | reverse complement strand
TACCCAGGGCGACGGCTTCGCCTTTGCCCTGGGCTATTATGCTACGGGCTTTCAGCCCGTTTGAACGCACGCCTTCGGCGTGCTTCATATTTATTTCAGGCCGTCTAAAATGTACAAACTCCAGGGGCGCGATAAATCGCGCCCTGCCAAAGCAAATGAGCATTTTGTCGAGGGAGCGTAACGCAGAGTTCGGGGTTTTCGGATGTTGCCTAAAGGTAATGACGGCAGTGAGTAAAGGTTACTGCCGTTTTTTAAACAGTTCCTATGCAAAACGGCCCTTCGCAAAAACACGAAGCTCGTTATTCTGAATCATGCCTCTAACGTGACAGGCGCCGTTAAGGATAGGAGAAATAATCTGCATTTTTCTTTCCGGCCTCCAGTACACCACTTCCGATAATAGTCATTATGTCAACCGATTTCCGTTCCGAAAACGGCGCGAAAGACGCAAGCAAAGGTGGGGACGCCCGCGCTTCCAGGTCATGGAGGATCGCCAATGTTTCCGCATTGTTCCGATAATCCGGGCAGTTCGCCGATTTTCAGCAATTCAAGGTTTACCTGCGGCTGCGGATAATCAGGCGCAAGGCGAATCGCTTCTTCGAAAGCGCGTATTGCGCTATCTGTACGGCATGCCAACGCCTCAGCCATGCCAAAATTGTTCCACGCGCGTGGATTGTGCGGAGATTTATTAACAACATCCCGCCAGAACGTAGTTTCGGTAGCATACACGCGATTGCGATTCATCGTACCCACCGCGCCTAAGAAAAACAAAATCGAAAACGCCACAGTAGGGACGCACCTATATATGAGACCTGATCCGGATTGCGCCACCAGTATCTTGCGTCCCCAACGCGCGATAATATAGCCCTGCAAAAATGCCGGTCCCGCAAGCGCGAGGTATAACTGCCGATCATTGGCAACATCAAGCCGCGCAATCAACGAGTTTGTAGGCGCAAGCCATATAAAGAACCATAGCACGGCGAAAGCCGGTATCGGGTAACGGCGTAACGCGAGAAGCGCGGCAACAATAACGGCGGCCAGGATCGCGGTTGTTATGATAACGCCCGGCGTCCACTGCGTGACCGGCTTCAGCATCGGGTCGGCGTTGAGCCGTGACCAGTCGAACAACTGGCCGATAAGCCAGATGACGCCCTGTGACTGCGCGGCCAGGTTTTCCATAGGCCCGCGCGTTTCAAGACTGACGCGCAATAAATAATCGTAGGGAAGACGCGGCCACGCCACGGCAAAGAGCAATATTGCCATAGCGGCAAACGCCAGAGGCTGTATGTAATCACGGAATATGCGGCGGCCCGGTTCCGCGGCTAGGCACAGCAGCATCGCCAACGGCAGCACCGCCGTGGTTTCCTTGCATGCGATTGCGGCGACAAAGGCCGCCGCGGCAAGGAGCGGCCACAATACTCCCGCGTCTTTTTCGCGGTATTTCAGCCAGGCGAGCAATGTCAGCAATACCCATAATGCAGCAAACGAGTTGGAACGTCCTGAGATGTACGTGACGGATTCCGTCTGCGCCGGGTGCAGCGCGAACACCAGCGAAGTTGCAGTGCCGACGATTGTTGCCGTGCCGCCGGCGCCGCCATTGTTACAACCAAGCCGTAACACGAGTCTTCGCGCAAGCATAAACACAAGCGCCGCGTTCAGGGCATGAAGCAGGATATTCACCGCGCGAAAGCCCCTCACGCCGCAGCCCGATTCGTGATTTAGCGCATAACTCAGTTTCAGCAGCGCGCGCATACCGGGCATTGATTGCCACCAGGCGGAGAGCGATGAGACGCGCGGGTCGCCAACCACGACCTGCCAGTCGTCAAACTGAAAACTTGCAGGCAAAGCCGGCAGGTAAACCGCAACGACCAGCAGAGCGATAATCCAGGGGAATGCGCGTGATGGATTATGTAACATCGTAATCAGTCGCGCGGTGGCGCTACCGGCCCAAGCGCCTGCGCTATCAGCCCGGTCGTTTCCCACCAGCGGTTTGGAGAACCTAGCAAAACCACAATGGCATAGTGGCCGTCGCGTTCGCCAAGCGCGATGACGCAATTGCCCGCGCCGCTCGTATAACCGCTCTTGAGGCCGTTGATTTCCGGCGAGCGGCCTATAAGGGCATTGGTATTGCTAAAACGAAGTTCGCGTCCCGCCGTGGTGCGGATGACTGCGTCTGTCATCGCGGCGCGACTGCGGATTTCATGCGCGCCGCGCGCGGCTTCGGCAAGCAATAACAAATCGCGCGCGGTCGTGTGCTGTCCGGGCGCGTCAAGGCCGCAGGGTTGTACGAAATTTGAATTTTTCATACCGAGCCGCGCTGCGTGCTGATTCATGCGTTTAGCGAAGTCGGCGACGGAACCCGCCGCGTGTTCCGCCAGCGCCAGGCATGCGTCGTTGCCCGAACGCACCAACATGCCGGTTAGCAGGTCCGCCGCGCGCAACTGTTCTCCGCGCCGCAGACCGACGCGCGAACCTTCAATGCCCGCCGCCGCCGCGCTGACGGTTACAAGAACTTCGGGATTCCATCCGGATTCCAGCAATACCAGAGCGCTCAGCAGTTTTGCCAGAGACGCGGGCTGACGCTTTACATCGGGTTTTCCCGCCCATTGGAGTTGGCCGTCAACGGCGACCGCGTAAGCCGCCGCGATGTCAGGATAAAGGTCTACTACAGCGTTCTGCGCTGTCTCCTGCGCGGCTCCGCAAGTGACTGCGAGCGGCAGCGCGACAATCAGCGTAAAGAAAACCGTGCGTGCCATCATCTTCTTTATCTGCCGAGAATTCCGCGGATTTTTTGAGCCGGACTCTTGGGCTTGGCTGATTCGTTTTCCTCGCTCTGACCGGAGCTTTTCGACGCCGCGCCGCCGCCTGCCGGCTGCGCCTTGGTTTTCGCGATTACGCCGCCGAAGCCGACACATATATTACGTTCCCGATTCTCTTCGCGGCATCCGGCGGCCGCAAGCGCTCCACGTCTGTCATTCCTTGAAATCGCGCTGCCGTAGCTGCCGCACAGGTTCATGTATCTCTGACTGGTTGCGTTGGTAAAAGCGCGGCCTGAACATTCCTTTTTGGTTGTCTCGACCAGTTTCGACCAGTATTCGTCGCCGCCATAGCGCAGCAGGTAACTCCAGCGGCCTTCATTCTCGGCTATCGGCAACAGCTTCGACTGCAATTCCGCTTCAGAACCCAGACCGCACGCTTTTACTGATGCGGGTAACACCAACGTATTCTCACCCGTTTGGTAGTCTCGCAATCCGCCTTCCTGGTCAATCCTTTCCAGTGTCTGGAAACCCTCCGGCGATGTCTGCAGAGCGGAACAGTAGTTTCTGAAGCTCGCGTGTTTTGTACAATCCAAATCCATATCAGCAGCCGCGCTCATAGTTTTAAGCGTTGATCCGAAAAATATATTGGCCTGTCCCGCCAGATCATCAGACTTGGTCTGTCCTAACATCATTTCGCACATATCCGGCATTTCGAACATTTTCGAATCCGGCGATTTAGCCGCCGGAGTTTTCGCCTGCTGCGCCGGCGCGGAACTGGCTGCCGTCTGCGGTACGCATGCCTTGCCAAGTTTAGTGCTTTCATACTTCGTCGTCATGGTAATGCCTTCGGCGTTTACCGTCATTGTTCCGCGCATCGTATCTCCAGCCATTTCGATTTCAAAATGGCCGCTCATCGCGTCTTTGCCGGTACACCTGATGTCGGCGGATGTCTTGCTGCCGCTGCGCTGGAGATTGGTGATCTGACAGTCGCCCGAATTGTTCTGCTGCATCATCATCGCTTCATCGGGACTCTGGTCAGCGGGGACGCAGACTTCAATAGTTTGCGTCGGCATGGAGAAGCCCGGCATCTCCAAAGAGACACGCATACGCCACATCTCGCCCTGGCTGTTCTGTAGCGCCGACGCCGTGCCGCCGATCATAACGACACCCATTATGGCGAATATGAAAAAATTCAGATTTGGTTTCATTGTAATTCCTTTCACATTTGTCGCAGATGTTCTACTGCGTTGCGGAAAAGCAACAGGCCGAGTCCTTCTTTCGGCAGTTCGCCGCGCATTTTCAATAACTCCCATTGCGGATGATTTTCCGGATACAGGTATGCTTCCGGATGCGGCATCAAACCAAAGACGCGGCCTGTCGGATCGCACAAACCGGCGATGGCGTTCATTGCCCCGTTTGGATTCCATGGAAATTCCTGAGTCGCATCGCCCGTATAAGGATCGGCGTAACGGCAGGGAACGCACCCAAGCGTCTCAATACGTTCAAGCAGTTTTTTATCAGGCGTAAAAACTTTTCCCTCGCCGTGACGAACTGGAAGCGAAAACCTGTCAAGCCCTTTTGTAAAAACGCAGGGAGAAGACGGTTCAAAACGGAGCGGCGTCCAGCGGTTCTGAAACGTTCCGCAGTCGTTCTGCATTATAGAAAGTTTCTGAGTAAAGTATTCTCCGTCAAGACCGGGCAGTAAGCCCAGCTTGACCATGATCTGAAATCCGTTACAGACGCCCAGAATCAGTTTTCCCGCCCGAATGAATTTTTCCAGTTCGCCGCCAAGGCGTCGGCGGACGCGCAGAGCGAACACATGGCCTGATGTCATGTGATCGCCGTATGAAAAGCCGCCGATGAACATCAGTGCAGCGTAACTGGAAAGACGCGCCGGCCGTTCGATAAGATCGTTGAGATGTACTCGATCGGCGTGCGCGCCTGCCATTTCCCACGCGACGGAAGACTCGTCCTCGCAGTTCAAACCATAACCTGTAATAATCAATACCCGAATACTAGACCCCATGCAGAGTCTCCTTGAACGCGCGCCTCAGCGCATCAATTTTCAAATCTATCAGCAATCGGCCGCGTTCTCCAGAGACGCGCATGCGCCGATCATTTGTAACCTCGCCAACGCGAACCGCGGACATGCCGCGGAAAATTTCTTCCAGCTCCGGAGCGTTTCGAGGATCGCAGGTTACTACAAAGCGGCTGTTTGATTCTGAAAATAGTTTTTCATCATCCGACAGTTTTCCTTCGCAGTCAATAAGCGCCAGATCGATATCCGCGCCCAGATCGCCGCCGATTGCGGTCAGCGCGAAAGCCGCCGCAAGTCCGCCAAGCGTCGGCGTGTGTGACGAATTAAGAAGCTCTCGCTCACTAGCGGCGTTCATCGCGCGATATAGCGTGAGCGCCGACGGTATGTCGAGCGCCGGCGCGCGCCCGCCATAGGACATTGGATTTCCCTCTTCGCGCGCCAGCATTCGGAAAAACTCGGAACCGCCCATTTCGTTTTTTGTTACGCCGATTACATAAATCGCGTCGCCCGGTTTTTTGTAATACATCGTCACGGCGCGCCCGATGTCGGAGATTTTGCCGATGGTTGAAAACAGCACGGTGGGAGGAATTGAAATTTTGCGCCCTCCGCGAACCGAATCGTTTTTCATGCTGTCTTTGCCGGAAATCGCGGGGACTTTGTAAGCCGTCGTTACATCGTAAAGAGCCTTGTTTGCGCGAACGAGCTGCGCCATTTTATATGGGCCGTCCGGCGTTTTTTCAGACAGCACGGGATCAGGCCAACAGAAATTATCAAGCCCCGCAATTCTATCCAGACGCCCGCCGACGCTTACGATGCGCCGAACCGCTTCGTCAATGACGCTCGCCATCATGTCATACGTGTCTATATCCGAATAAAACGGATTGATCCCCTCGGCAAGTACAATTCCTTCGCGGCAGCCGTGTTCCGCCATCATTACTGTAGCGTCCGAAGGAACATCGCTTTGAACGCCGACGAAAGGTTTTATAACGCTCAATCCCTTCACTTCGCCGTCGTACTGCCGCGATTTAAATTCCTTTGAACAGACGTTCAGCGAAGCAAGCAATTTCAGAAGCGTCCGTCCGCGCGAACCTTTGCGGGGCATTTTTGGCGGCGCTATTCGCGGCGGCTGCCATCGCGCTTCAATCGTCATGCGCGGGCCGCCTTCATGCAAAAATTTCAGATCAAGATGCGCGACGACACGTTCGCCGTAACGAACCGTCAACGCGCCGCTTGCCGTGAAAGTTCCGAGCGCCGCGGCTTCAACCTCGCGCCGCCCGGCCAGTTCAAGAAACGCTTCCAGTTTTTCCGGCGGCACGGCCAGTGACATGCGTTCCTGCGCTTCCGAAAGGAAAATTTCCCATGGCTGCAATCCTTCGTATTTCAGCGGCGCTTTGGCGAGATCGATATCCGCGCCTCCGCTTTCACGGCTCATCTCACCGACGGAAGAACTAAGCCCTCCCGCGCCGTTGTCGGTCAACGCCCGGTAAAGCCCAAGATCGCGCGCCTCAATCAGAAATTCATACATGTTGCGCTGCGTTATCGGGTCGCCTATCTGCACCGCCTGCGCCGGAGATTCTCCGCGCAGTTCTTCGGAAGAAAACGTCGCTCCGTGAATGCCGTCTTTGCCGATGCGCCCGCCGCACATCACGATTATATCTCCCGGCATAATCTCCTTGCGCCCGGAAGGACGTCCGGTAACAAGACGCGGCAGTCGGCCGACGGTTCCGCAATAAACAAGCGGTTTTCCAATATAACGTTCATCAAATCTCTCAAATCCTCGCGTCCAGGGAATGCCGCTCTGATTGCCGCCGTCGATAACGCCCTGATGCACGCCGTCGCGTATGCGCCGCGGGTGCATCAATCCTTCAGGAATATCTCCGTCATAAAACGGCGAACCCAGGCAATACCCCCAGACGTTGGCAAGAAGTTCGCAGCCCATGCCGGTTCCCATAGGATCACGATTTACGCCGACGATGCCGGTAATCGCGCCGCCGTAAGGATCGAGCGCCGAAGGGGAGTTGTGCGTTTCAACTTTGTACGCGAGATTGTATCGCTCGTTAAAACGTATGATGCCGGCGTTGTCGCTGAAAACGGAAACCAGCCAGTCGATTTCTTTTCCTATTTTCGCGGTAGCATCGCGGATACAGGTTTTAAAAAGTGAATCTATCCATTCTTCCTTGCCGGTTTGCGCGTCAACGTAATGAACAAGCGCGGCGAAGATTTTATGTTTGCAATGTTCCGACCATGTCTGCGCGATACATTCAAGTTCGACATCCGTGGGCTTTTCCGGCAGACCGAGAGCCGTACGCGCCCGGCGCGTGCCGCCGGACGCGAAAAAGTCGCGGATCGCGCGCATTTCTTCAATGCTCAGGGAAAGAATGCCGTCGCGGCTGATGCGCATCAGATCGTCATCGCTGCCGCTTAGGTCGTAAGTCTCAACGCGGATGTCGGTTTTTTCACGGATTGCCGGAACCGTTTCGTCGATAGCTGTCGCCGCCCATTCGCCGGACGTGAAGACGCTTATCGTTTGAATCAGCGGGTTGGCAAGAAGGTCGACGGCGATATGGTTTACATCGCCGCGTGTGAGTTTTCCGCCGCGAAAGAAATACTGGATAGAAGTATAAACCGCTTCTTTCGGCCGAAGCGGCCGGTCAAGCGCGTCACGCGCGACAGTTCGAGCCGTCGCGCCCACGTTATCAGTCACTCCAGGTTTGAAACCTACTTCAACCATCCAGTCAAAAACCGGAGGCGCGAGACGTCCCACAGCCGAACGTGAAGTAATGGGGTCGGTAAAAGCCTGCTTGGCCAGATCAAGTTCTTCGGGGGAAAGAACCATGTCCAGTTTATAAACATCCCGCGTTTGACAGGTTCCGGCATTGATGCGCAAAAAGCGGCGCGCTCTTGCCGCGACGGCGCGTCCCCGCGCGTCCTTGATTCCGCGTTTCAGTCCGATTTCAATACGATGAGCCATTTCTTCCGAGTCCGCCCCCTGAAATAAAGAATAAAATTTTACACTATTTTGTGGCAGAAACGGAGGCTGACAAAGATAAGAAAAATAGGACAGTTGAAATTATACTGAATTCCAGCGTAAAATCAATTTTGGCATGTCTGCAAAGTTTCCAGAACACGCAGCAGACATAATTGATTATCAGAGGAGGTCCTTGCAAAACGTCCGGTTTTCCCGGGAGTGCGGACATCCTGTCCGAATTTTTAAAAGACTTGCGGGCTGGAAGACCGCGCTCCCAGGGGTTTTGCAAGAACCTCAGAGTAAAATATTGGAGTCCGGGATGGAAAACGCAATTTCATGCCCATTTACTGTAATGAGGTCATTAAGATGAGTGCTGCGGAAGAAAAGCACGGAACCGTAATAATGGTGGACGACGATATCACAAATCTTAAAGTCGCCGCGAACGCCCTTGCTGATACATACAACTTTTTTACCGCTCCATCAGGCGCAAAGCTGTTTGAGATCATTCGGAAAATTACACCCGACCTGATACTGCTGGATGTCGAAATGCCGGATATGGACGGTTATGAAGTCATTAAACTGCTAAAAAGCGATGAAAAGACAGCTAATATACCCGTCATTTTTCTAACGGCAAAAATAAGCCCCGAGCACGAGGCGAAGGGTCTGGACCTAGGCGCCGTTGATTATATATTCAAACCTTTTTCGCGCGAACTGCTTATCAGACGAATAGATTTGCACATGCTTCTGGAAACGCAGAAAAAGGAACTGATGAAGCACAGCCGTGTTTTAGAAACCGAAATCGACAGGAAAACCAGGGCGGTTTTTGAATTGCAAAACACGATTTTAAAAACGGTAGCCGAACTTGTTGAGCGTCGCGACAGCGTAACGGGCGGACATATAGAAAGGACGCAGTATTATCTGAGGCTGCTGGTTGGGTTGCTTATAGAGAATGGCGTTTACAGAGAAAATCTCTCGGAATGGGACATGAATTTGTTCATCATGTCCTCGCAGCTTCATGATGTAGGCAAAATATCCATTAAGGACGATATTTTGATGAAACCCGGGAAGCTGACAATTGATGAATTTAGCGAGATGAAAAAACATACCTTGTTCGGCGCCGAAATTATTCGCAGCATTGAGGAAAGCACGACAGAGAACGAGTTTCTGAAGTATGCCGAGACGATGGCCGTCAGTCACCATGAAAAGTGGAATGGAACAGGTTACCCATATAGCCTCAAGGGAGAAGAAATACCGCTCATGGGAAGGCTTATGGCGATCGTTGACGTATATGACGCCCTTACAAACGAACGTCCTTATAAAAATCCATTTTCACACGATGAAGCGATTGAGATAGTAAAAGAGGGATTGGGGTCGCATTTCGACCCGCTGATATGCGAGGTTTTTCTCAGAAACGCCGATGCGTTCAAAAATGCAAAGACGGATCATCCATGGGACAGGAAATTGCAGTCCATGCTGGAGATATCCTCCGCTCTTAAACTGGTAGCCAATATAGTGGATACCCGCGGCGGCTTTAATAGAGGACGCGCGGAAAGAAACCGGCGCCGTCTGGAAATTCTTCTTGACGCATTAATGGAACACGCGCGTTTCAAGGATGAAGTATCAAAGTGGGATAAAGACCTTTTACTAATATCGGCGCAACTGCACGACGTCGGAAAAATCGCGGTAACGGATCAAATATTAAATAAAAAAGATAAGCTGACTAAAGAGGAATTTGAGGAAGTAAAAAATCATGTAGAATTCGGAATGGATGTCATTCGGCAAATTGCGGGAAAAGTGGATAACGGCGGCATGCTGCACCACGCCGAAGCCATGGTTGGCAGCCATCATGAAAAATGGGACGGGACGGGTTATCCGAACGGACTCAAAGGAGAGGAAATTCCACTACAGGGCAGGCTTATGGCAATCGTAGATGTTTACGACGCGCTGACCACGATCCGCCCGCACAGAGATATGATTCCTTACAATGAAGCGGCAGGCATCATAAAGAACTGCGCCGGAACGCATTTTGACCCTGAACTTGTCGAGATATTCCTTGAATATGAAAAGGAATTTGAAAATGTTTAGCTCGTATATGACATGGTTTGTTTGCATACTTGCAGTTCTGCTTGGAATCCTGTTTTTAATGTATTTCACGAATACCAAAACGAGAAAACTGTATATACTTCAGCTTGAGAAGGCGGTTAAGGAAGCTAAAGAGGCAAACAGGTTAAAGAACATCTCGATCAAATCGATGGAGAGTATCCTGAACAGCCTAGACTCGATGATATATGCAAGCGTCCCGGATACAGGAGAGCTTCTTTTCGTAAATGACAAAATGAAGAGGACTTTTGGCAGGGAAGGCGAAGATATTGTCGGTGAATATTGCTATAAGTTCATATTTGGCGCAAATGAAATATGCTCGTTCTGTCCTTGTTTTGATTTGGTTAATGATCCTGATGGAACCATCGTGCGTGAAATCTATGACAATAATAGAGACGCTTATATCCGCAACTCCGACTGCTATATGGACTGGCCCAATGGCGATAAGGTTCACCTGTCGCATTCTGTTGATATAACGGAACTGACCCTTGCAAAGGAGCAGGCTGAGCAGAGCAGCCTCTCAAAAAGCGCTTTCCTGGCCAAGATGAGCCATGAAATAAGAACGCCTATGAACGCGATCATAGGTATGGCCGAGCTTGCGCTGCGTGAGGATGAGTTGGACGCCGCCCGCGGGCATATTGTCACTGTCAAGCAGGCAAGCGCGAATCTTTTAGCAATTATCAACGACATTCTGGATTTTTCAAAAATTGAGTCCGGAACACTGACGATAGCTCCCGTGGATTATTTGTTTTCGTCTTTAATAAACGATGTCATAAGCATTATCAGGATGCGCGCTATTGATTCCCGTATCAGATTTTCAGTGAATGTGGATAGCAATATACCAAACGCGCTGATTGGCGATGAGGTTCGTATCCGCCAGATATTGATCAATATTTTGGGCAACGCCGTAAAATATACCGAAAAGGGCTATGTATCGTTAACGGCTTACAGGGAAATATCGGACGAAGACGGCATTAAACTGATTATTGAAGTCACGGACAGCGGTATTGGCATAAGACAGGAGGACATTGACAAACTGTTCGGTGAATATGTTCAGGTCGATTTGAACAAAAACAGGGGAATCGAAGGCGTGGGACTTGGGCTTGCCATAACGCATAATCTGGTAAAAGCAATGGACGGTGAAATATCGGTTGTTTCGGAATATGGTAAAGGCAGCACATTTAAGATTATATTGCCGCAAAAAGTCCGCCACCACGAAAAGCTGGCTTATGTAAAAAACGCCGGGAACATGAAGACGCTTGTTTATGAGCAACGAAAAATTTACGCAAATTCCATCGCTTTAACAATCGACAATCTTGGCGTTTATTGCGTGACCGCCGGGGACGATTCAGAATTACACGAAAAACTGTCCGCCGATAAGTTTTCCTTTATTTTTGTTTCATATAAACTGTACATGAAAAACAGGGATATAATAAAAAAGCTTGGCGCGGACGCAAAGATCATTCTCCTCACGGAGTTTGGTGAAGGGACGCCCGATAAAAGCCTTAGCGCCCTCGCAATGCCGGCGTATTCGATATCGGTCGCCAATGTCCTCAACGGCGTATCCGAAAGTTATTACTATAGCGATAACGAAAAATCCACCGCGATGTTCGTCGCGCCGGATGCGAGAATCCTTATTGTGGACGACATAACAACGAACCTGAAAGTAGCCAAAGGTTTGCTAATGCCATATCAAATGAAGGTCGAACTGCGCAAAAGCGGAAAGGAAGCGATCGAAGCGGTCAAATCGGAACAGTACGATCTGGTGTTTATGGATCAAAGGATGCCGGAAATGGATGGCGTCGAGACCACGGGGATAATAAGGAAGATGGGCGAAGAGGATGCGTACTATAAGGAACTTCCAATAATCGCGCTCACGGCCAACGCTGTTTCCGGAATGAAAGAAATGTTCATGCAAAGCGGTTTTAACGACTTTTTGTCAAAACCGATAGACACTATAAAACTTAACACGATATTGGATAAATGGCTGCCCAGGGAAAAGAAAAATAATTTGGCGGGAGACGCTGTAACGTCCACACCGGTCAAATCGGGCGATATAACTACTTTCGGAATTGAAATAGAAGGGCTGGATGTTAATAAAGGCATTTCAATATCAGGCGGGAAGATTAATCTTTATATAGAAACGCTTTTTACGTTTTATGAGGACGGTCTCGAGAGGGTAAATAAAATCAAGGAATGTATCAATACAGGTGATTTGCCTCTGTATACGACCTATGTCCACGCGTTAAAAAGCGCATTAAGCAATGTTGGCGCCGAAGTGTTAGCCGAGTTCGCAAAAATGCTGGAAGCAGCGGGAGACCGTAATGATTTAGCGTATATTGAAGCGCAAACTCCTGAATTTATAACGGATATGGAATCACTGCTCGAAAAAATCAATGATTTTTTGAAGAAACGTCAACAAAGAAATAATGAGGATGATGTTTCGCCAATCGTTGAATTATTGGATACCGAACTTACCATGCTTAAGGATGCGATTAGCATGATGGACGGAAGCGGAATGACAAAAGCGATAAATAATCTGCTGGAATCAGCGCACACGGAGGATACATTAACCATAATCAGGAAGCTTGCAAATCAAATACTTTTAGCGGAATACAGCGAAGCGGAAGCGCTGATTGATTCTTTGTTAAAAAAGTAGCGTCCACATAGAGTTAATATATTTAGAGATAATCATGATTTATTGCATTTCAGATATTCATGGATGCTACGATGAGTTCATGGAATTGTTAAAAATGATTAATTTCAAATCTGAAGATACTCTGTATGTTCTTGGGGATGTAGTTGACCGTGGAAAAGATTCAATTAAATGTTTGAGATATATCATGGCTACCAAAAACATCCGCATGTTAACGGGAAACCATGAAGATATGATGCTGCGTTCTTTATTATTCAAAGATAAATATGAAACCTGGAACTGGTTTGATAATGGAGGGAGTGTAACTCTTCAGGAGTTTAACCAATGTGGAGATACTGAACAGAAAAAAATATTAAAGTATCTGAGGGCATTGCCACATTTCTTAAAAATGAACGTACATGATAGAAATTTCATATTAGTTCACGCCGGACTGCGAATAAATGATGACGATAGAGAATCTTTATCGGTAGATGAAATACTTGCCAAACAGTTACCGGAAGATATGTTGTGGATACGCGAGGAATTCTACGGTCATCAAGGCATTCCGGAATACAGAATAATCATTGGACATACGCCTATACAAAATTTTATCCGTGAAGGTGAAGAGCAAAAAGGAATCCTGTGTGATGAATTTAATGACAAGATTCTCATTGATGGCGGGTGCGCGTATGGCGGAAGGCTTTATGCGCTGTGCCTGGACAACATGGAAGAATTTTATGTGGAAGGGCGGAAGAAAAACGACTTTAAACCCGGGTTCCGAAGTTAAACGGCGTTCAAACGCCCTGAAAGGGCGTAGCATAACAGCCCAGGGCAAAGGCGCAACGCGCCGACGCCCTGGGTAAGGGAATAAAAACATACAGCCGCCC
>Ga0082212_10008513_pt1 | contig 13385 bp, 8 predicted proteins | sample TergutNt197P3_FD_71548 | JGI IMG/M metagenome (GOLD analysis project Ga0082212, IMG submission 71548) | Neocapritermes taracua P3 segment gut microbial communities from Petit-Saut dam, French Guiana - Nt197 P3 | ecosystem: Host-associated > Arthropoda: Insects > Digestive system > Gut ... | reverse complement strand
CTCGCGTTCCACCCCTTGTGTTGAGCGACACCAACCACCTGCCTGCGGCTTGCGAGGCTACGCCTTTGGTTACTTTAAAGCGGTCTGCCTCTCCGGGCACCATGAACACCGGCATGGTGTAGGAGGAGCGGATAAAATTGCCATTTAACTTGCTGTCTTGAAGCAGTAACGAAAATTTTGCACTAAATAGCGGCATGTTGATAAAGAGAGAGTCCCCAATCATGTGCACATCAGTTACTTTGTAGCGGTCGTCTCCGGTAATTACATAGATGATCGTATCGGCAGATGACAGCACCAAATCGAAGGTAAAGGGAATCTCTACCGAAGATTCGGTAAGTAGAACAGCCCTCCAGATACCCGGGGTAAGGATATTCTTTTTTCCGCAAGAAACAAAGAATAAGCCTGTAAATAGAAACGTAAGAATGATATTTTTTTTCATTGTGTTAAAAAATTTTTGTAAAGGTAGGTATATTTTTACTTTTCGCAGGTTTTTTTCTCATTATTATTATACCTTTGTGATAAACTATAAAACTTATAATCTATGAAAAAATTTTTCAAGGCTTCACTCATTGCCGTTGCATTGATGGTGTTTTTTCCTTTAAACATCCTGGCTCAGAATAATAATCAAGAGCTTCTTATGAATGAATTACGCGCCCTTATTCGTTCCATTGAGGGGCAGAGATCTACTTATGACCAAATGTCTAAAAGGTTCGATGACCTTATGCTGTACGATATGTTGGGAGACATTGCCTATTTAGACAGGTTAAGATTGACGGGTCCGCCAAGGTCGTTGACTCCTAATCCGGAAAACAGATTTTCGGGGAATCCGCTCACGTTTGTGGCTTATTTGTACATCCCTAAATCTGTTGTTCAGAATAAGAAATATCCACTGATCGTTCTTCCCGTCAGCGGCGTTTATGCCGACCACTACACACATTACGCCCATATTATTAGGGAGTTGGTAGCTCAGGAGTATATCGTAGTTTCACCGGAATATCGCGGCAATGGCGGGTATGGAAGAGGAGCGTATGATAATCTCGACTTTAATGGCTTGGAGCACGAAGATATCCTTGCCTGTCGCAACCACATGGTGGATTATTTTTCTATCGTAGATCCCAATCGAGTGGGCGTTATTGGGTGGAACCGTGGTGGTATGATGTCCATCATTCAGATCCTAAAGCATTCGGATAAATATAATTGTGCATTTGCTGCTCTTCCGTTGGGCGATCTCGAAAATCGCCTTGCTCCCAGCGAGCCCAGAAGTTCTTCTCCCGCTCCTTCCGGCGCTCAGTCTGGCGGAGCCGGTCAAAACACGCCCGTCCAAAGGGTGTCTCCTGTGGCTTTTGCCAAGGATCTTCGCAAACCGCTCCTTGTTCACTCCAACAACGTGAGCGGCGACAAAGTCTATGCAGAAGAGGTACTCTCCGTGATAGAGTCCCTGAAATCCAATCAGAGGAACTTCGAGCATAAGGTTTTTGAGGCTTTGCCCGGAGAACAGAGTGCAGATCGGATTGACACCGAATCAAGCAGCGAGGCAAGATATGCCGTTCATAAATTTTTGGAGCGATACCTCAACCCACCCAAACCCTTCAGGTCGTATGAGGATATGAGGAGGGCTGCTTATACCCACTAACAGTACATGAAACTTCTCTTTAAACTCTTCCCGCTATCCTTAGTGGCACTGCTCTCCTGTAGTCGCTCTCATCACCCTGTAGTCGTATTTGAAACGGATATGGGCAACATAGAGGTGGAACTCTTTGTGAACGAAGCGCCCATCACAGCGGGCAACTTTTTGCACCACATAGATGACGGCACCTTTCGCAGGTACCAACCCCTTTTCTACCGCGTGGTGCGCCTTGACAATCAGCCCAGAAATACAGTTAAAATCGAAGTGATTCAAGGCGGTCTCTATGATGACGAACTGACCGATTCCCTTGTTCCCATTGAACACGAAACAACCCTGACAACAGGGATCAAGCACACACATGGCGTCCTCTCCATGGCGCGCGGAGCGCCCGGGTCGGCTTCTACCGAGTTCTTTATTTGTGTTGGCGACCAACCTGAATTGGATTTTGGGGGCGCGAGAAATAGAGATGGACAGGGATTCGCCGCTTTTGGAAGGGTGATAAAAGGAATGGATGTGGTGCAGCAGATTCTTGCGTTGCCTGATTCAAACCAATATTTAGTTGAACCTGTACCAATTAGGGAGATTCGGCGTGTGCCGTAGTTTATGGGAGAGATGATTCGTTTGTAATGATTGATTTTATATATACTTTTGATAAATTTTTAAACATGTAAGAACTATGAAAAAAATGTTCAGAACTTTTTTTGTGACCGTAGCGCTGGTGGCGCTTTGGCCCTTTACTCTTCAGGCTCAGAATACCAATGATGAGCAATTGTTGAATGAAATACGCGCCCTTAGACGGATAGTTGAGGGATACAGATTTACTTATGACCAGATGACCAAGAAAATAGATGACCTCATGTGGCATGAAATGTTGGGAGACATCGCATACGTTGACAAAATTCGGTTGACCGGTCCACCAAGGTGGAACCCAAGAGATCCCAATGATAAATTTGCCTCCAATCCCCTTCAATTTTGGTCGTATGTTTTTATTCCAAAATCAGTTGATCCGAACAAAAAATACCCCCTGATGGTTTTTCCCCACAGTGGTATCCATGCCGATTTCTCCACCTTTTACGCCCATATTGTTCGGGAGTTTATTGCTCAGGGATACATTGTGGTTTCTGCTGAATACCGGGGCAGTACCGGATACGGGAGGGGCGTTTATGAAGATATTGACTATGGTGGATTGGAAAATGAGGACGTGTTAGCCAGCCGCGACCACATGGTGGCAAACTACTCCATAGTAGATCCAAGCCGAGTGGGCATTGCGGGGTGGAGCCATGGAGGAATGATTGCCCAGATGCACATCCTCAGGTATCCGGACAAATATAACTGTGCCTTTGCAGGCGTTCCGGTGAGCGATCTTGACAACCGTCTTGCTTCGCATGCTCCAAGTTACACCGCTAACTTTACCGCCGATTACCACATTGGTCAGACAATTCAAGAGAATCCTCAAGAGTACAAGAGGAGATCTCCCTCATTCTACGCCAAAGACCTTCGCAAGCCGCTGCTCATTCACACCAACACCATTGACGATGACGTCTATGTTGAAGAGGTTTTGCTGATGATCGATTCCCTAAAGCACCATAAAAAAGATTTCGAATATAAGGTGTTTGAAGCGTTTCCCGGAGGACACAGTTTTGACAGGATTGATGGTGGACCAAACATTGAGGTGAGGTACTCCGTTCATAAATTCTTGGAGCGATACCTCAACCCGCCCCACCCTTTCAACTCAATCAATGACCTGAAGAAGGCAGCATATAAAGTATATTAGTAGTTGGAACTTATTGAATTGTAGGTTCGTTGTGTTCGATTTTTCATTTGCCACTGCTCCGGATTGAAAAAAGACGGAGCAGTGGTATTATTTGTTATTTTTGACGTTTGAAAAACGTATGTACATTGTTTGGGTCAGAAAAGATAGATATCGCACAAGCATCTAATTTCAAAGAGATTTTCGATAGATATTACTGTGCGCTGTGCCTCTTTGCGGAGCGCTATTTGGATAGCCCTGAAGACGCAGCCGACACGGTGCAGGATGTTTTTCTAAAACTTTGGCAACGGCGCCACGATTTTAACCACCTCTATACGGTAGTATCGTTTTTATACACCGCCATTCGCAACGCCTCGTTAAACAGATTGGCGCACTTGAAGGTAAAGGAAAAATACCAAAGTCGCATATCGAATAGGTATGACGATGGCTTTTTTCATGACCAAATAATTGAACAGGAATGTTTTAAATTATTGTGGGAGGCGATTCGTGCACTTCCGAACCAGACCCGCAATGTGGTGCTGCTCGCTTTAGAGGGAAACAATAACGGCGAAGTTGAACTCATTACGTTTGACAGGGACCTGAACAAACATTCTCAACGTATAAGCAATCGCAACAGCGTGGATGTCATCACTGTATTTACGCAGGAGGGCGACTATGCGTTCTCGTTCAAGTTACGTGATACCATAGTCGTTCCCCCAATTCGTTACGAGATGCCTGAGCGTATGGTGGTCATTTCTGACCCGCATGGCGACATTGTCCCCTTTGTTACGGTGTTGCAGGGGGCGGGAGTTATCGACAGTGAACTGCATTGGCGCTTTGGATGCGGGCACTTGGCAATTCTTGGAGATGTGAGCGACAGAGGTGATGATGTAACGGCTATCTATTGGTTGATATACAAATTGGAGGAGCAGGCGCGCGAAGCGGGGGGTGTGGTCCACTTGCTTTTGGGCAATCATGAAGTGATGATTGCACAAAACGACCTGCGTTACCTTGCCCCAAAGTACAAAACGGTAGCCGAAAACGCAGGTGTCGAGTATAGTACATTTTGGAGCGCCCAAACCGAACTGGGGCGCTGGATACGTAGCCGCAACCAGATTGAGCGTATTGGAGATATGCTCTTTGTTCATGCAGGAATAAGTCCGCAAATAGCCGCCACGGATTTTACAGTAGAACAGATAAACGACACGGTAAGAAAATATATTGCATTGGAACGCAATGCCACTGCCAATTCACCGATGGCGGAGTTGATTATGAGAACCGAGGGACCTCTTTGGTATCGCGGAATGATTCAGCCTAACGAAGAGATAGATGATGCGGTGGTGGACGGAATACTTGAACGTTTTGGAGTGAAAAAAATGATTGTGGGGCACACGATGCTTAGAGAAGTTTCGGAATATTTTGGCGGTCGTGTGATAGATGTAAATGTGGACAACAAGCGGAATATGGAGCGCGCCACAAGCAGGGGTATGATGATTACTCCTGACGACATTTGGGTGATTGACGGCAACGGAAACAGGTTGACGTTTGCAAAGCCCTAACCACCACCCGTATTCCCTCGCTGTGCGTGGTAAACTCCGGTGCATACATATGGGGAGCACTATATTTTTGTGGCGATTTTTCAATTGTTTTTCGTTTCTTTGCACTTTGAATTAGAAAATATTATGGCAACACTATCCATGTTTTACGGTATCATTGTTTCCATGTTTTACAGGGACAATAGACAGCATAAACTACCGCATATTCATGCTGAGTATCAAGATGACAGTGCGATTTTTTCTATTCCGGATGGAGAAATCATAGAAGGAAAGATGAAAAAAACTCAAATCAGACTGATTCAAGCGTGGATAACACTACATACCGACGAATTGATGGCTAATTGGCATTTGGCAGTAGATGGAAAAAATATTTATAAAGTAGAACCATTAAGATAAGTCAGCATGAATCCACGAGTAAAAAATGTAGTTCCCAAAAATAATTATACTCTTCATTTGTGGTTTACAAATGGGGAGGAAGGTATTTTTGACATGAAACCTTATTTGGATTTTGAGGTTTTTCAGGAATTGAAAAATGAAAAAATGTTCAACACTGTTCGCCCTTTTATCGGAACTATACAATGGGCAAACGAAGCGGACCTTTGTCCCGATACGGTGTATTTAGATAGCGTAAAGGTTTGAGAAGAAAAAGATCCCAGCGATAAGGTATCACTTTAGCTCGTGGACTGAATTTCGGGGAGCATTATAAGGAAAATACAACAAGCCAACGGAAACAGGTTGACGTTTGCAAAGCCCTAATCCCTGACCACGATACGTATTCCCTCGCTGTGCGTGGTAAACTCCGGCGCATACATACATTGTAACGTTGTGATGCCGTTGGAAAATTCGCCTTGCTGAGTGGCAAACAGGTCGTATTCAAAGACATAAATTCCTTTTGGTAGATAGGAAATAAAGAAGTTGGTGGCGGCGTCTCGAGTCGATTCGTAGTAGCCCAATCCCCCCTGCCATCTGTACCCCGACAGCACATTCACCGGTTCAAAGGCGGCGGCACGCATATCTTTCAGGTGCACATACTCCATGTCGCGGTCGGTACGGATTTCTACGCGCACAGTTACTTTGTCGCCCACCTTGATGGGGGTGTTCTCTGTAATCTCTTTTAGAACGGGACCGCTTGGGGTGTTGCTCTTTACAAAGAGTTGCTTCTGGATGGATACATTGGTTTCGGCGGGCGTAATCTTGTCTAACTGTTCAAAGTATTGCCAATAGGCGGCGCCCCATGCCACGTTGGGATTGGGATTGACTACGGTGATATTGCCCATTTGGGGCGTTATCTCTTCGCCTTTCCAAGAGGTTTTAAAGTAGCCGGTTCCTGCCTGCGGACGGTTGCCCTCTTCCAACTGATAGGGGTCGATGGTGTGGTTGCCTACGGTGATTTGGCACAGTTGGTCGCTTGCCAAGAGGTTGCTTCCGGTGAGCAGGAGGGCGTAAACCGCTTCCGAAGTGGCTTTGGTGGTTTTCCAATCTTGGGTCTGTTTTTGTTTTAGTAGCCATATTTTGAGTTCTTCTACCGCTTTTTGATCGTTACACACCTCGTTGTACGCCTCTATCAACAACGCTTGCGTTTCGATGGGCGCTTGATACCACCACCAGCCTGCGGTGTTGTCTCTCCAGTACATCCCCATCTCTTCGCTGTGCAGCGCCGTTTCGGAGAGCGATTTCATGATGAGCAGCGCCGTTTTTGGGTTTCCGTAGCGGTGCAGGGTCAAGGCGAGCATCCCTTTGAGGTAGTTGTTGCTCTTTGTCCAATAGTTCTCTGCCTGTGAGAGGTAGAAATTGAATGCTTCTTGGGCGTGTTGTGGAATGGGGTGGCTCTTGATGTAGAAGCTGCGGGCGTAGAGGTGGTGAATGGCTAAATAGGTCAGGTGATCTTCCTTGGTGTAGTCTGTTTTGCGCTTGACCGCCTCTTTTTTGAGTTCTTCAAAATCTTCGGCAATACGGGCGTCCATATAGTCAATGGCTTTGCGCAACATATTGTCAACGCCCTTGACGCCAATCCCCATCTTTTGCAAATGACCGATGCCTGCCACAATGTGCTGGGTGATGTAGCGACTGTCGGGACCACCTTTAAACCACGCAAATCCGCCGTTGGATGTTTGCCCCTGCTCCACTTTGCGCAGGGCAGATCCCATTTCGTTGGACATTCGATTGAGGTCAAAGAGGACGGCTACGCGCTGTTTGCGCTCCGATTCGTTGTGGGCGGCGCGTACCCAAGGCGTCTCTTCCAAGAGGAGCGCCTTTAACTCCTCATTCTTTTCAAGATTGGAGCGGAGCGCATCGGGCTGATAGTTGCGCCACAGATCAAAGATCTGTTTGATTTTGGGGTCGCTGTTGACGATGTGGGTGGTGATGGAGTTGGCGTAGTAGCGGCTGAATGCCTGTTCGGTACATTCGTAGGGATACTCCATAATATAAGGCAACGCCTGAATAGCGCTCCATGCCGGATTGGAGGTAAATTCAAGGGTATAAGCGTGATGCCTTAACGTAGCGCTTTCATTATTGAGTAACTTGGTAAACTGATACGATTTGGTTTGGTTGGGGCGAATGGGGAGGGGAAGGCTTTCGGTTACCAACATCCGGTTAGTGAGTACCGGGATCACGCTCTCTTCACCATCGCTAAAAGAGTTGCTGATGGCGGTGATGCGGTAAGTAACCGCCTGCAACCCATCCGGAATATACATTTTCCACGATACGGCTTGGTTGTCGCCCGCTTCCAATTGCACGCTTTGAAGCGATGGTTCAAGAAGCATCTTTTGGGTGAGGGGGTTCATGGTAAAGGCGTCAAAAAGTTGGAGTTCTGTTTTGATAGCCAACTCTTTTTCGGAGATGTTCGATAATTTGGCGCTAAACCATATTGTGTCGTTTTCGCGAAAGAAGCGGGGCGGATTGGTAAAGATCATCAACTCTTTTTGGGTAACCAACTCTTTGGTAATGCTGCCAATTTTCAGATCCTGTGTCCACGCCAATCCCTGCATCTTCCATTTGGTGAGGGCTTCGGGGATGGTAAAGTGGATCACCGTTTCGCCCTTTTGATTGGTACGTAACTGCGGATAGAAGAAGGCAGTTTCGTTAAAGTTGGTGCGGATTTGGAGGGCGACTTCTCCTTGGGAGGAGGGTGAAATGTCGGATGACGCCCCTTCAAAAGCAAGGCTCTCCTCTTCTACGGAGGCTTTGGAGGCGACATCCGCAAGCATGGCAGCGCTCTCCATTACCATCACCTCATCATTCGCAATACCCGCTTGACGTGTTCGCGCCACATCCATCCGCCCTCCTGCAACAGCATATTGCAGATGGTTTCGCTCGTAAAAACCGGCATAGTTGGGGGTGATGAGCCTGTCGTATGTGCGGAGGGTATATGAGGTGCGGAGAGACGGTACCCTGTCTAACTGAGTGCTTAGTCGAGATCCAAAGGCGGCGTTGCCACTCCAGGTTGGGGCAACATAGTTGCTTTGCCACGGGAAGAAGTGCCATTGATGGGAGGCAAAGAGATCCAACGAAGCGTCATACATAGATGCCAACAGTTCTGCTGCTACGGCGTCTCCCGCTTTGTCTTTGATGGTAACTACCCACTCCTCCTCCTCCCCCGGCTTCAATTTGTCTCGGAACGTGGCAAAATCGATGTCGAGCATCTTGTTCAGGTAGGGTACGGAGATGATTTGAGAGGCGCTGTAGGAGCGATTGCTGTGCACAAAGAAGAGTTGTACCGCAAAGTTTCCGCGCTCATTTTCGGTAACGGGAATCTCAATCCTCTTCTGCTCCCGATTCAAAAGAATCGATTTACGCACCGGTTTCTTATCCTTTCCAATGACTTCGTAATAAGCCTCCACATTGGGATAGGCGCTTCCTGCCAAGAGGGTAATCGTTTCGCCGGGTTGGGCAGAAGGCTTGAGCGCCTCAAACCAAACAGGCTCATTGCCCGGCAGACTCTTTTGGGTGGAGGAGAAGAGGGTAAGGATGGCGCTGTTTTCCACCTCTTCGCCGTAAGCGTCTTGCGTTTTGACCTCAACCATATACCTTCCCGCGCTCCATTTTTGGATGTTGGGAAGAGCGTAGGTAAGGGTATGTTCGGTATCGAATGAAATGTGGCACACCTGTTTTGCTTTTTCCCACGTTGCCACTTGATCTTCGTTGTCATAGACGCTGTAGGGAAAGAATTGTTCAAACGCCTCGCGTGTCATGGAGAAGTGGTCGGGGCGTTGCCAGCGGCGGGGTTGCAACACACGGTTGGGTTGCTGCAACTCATAGATGATTAACGTTCCCTTTGCCGCTTGAGGCTGTCCGTTGAGATTGGCGGCTGAGATGGTAATGTCTTTATATTCAGCCATGTCCATCTTTTCAGGAATATTGGCAGATACCATCATGGATTGATAGCCAATGGAGACTACCTGTTGCGTTTCGTGTGTTTCTCCATTGATGTCTGTTACCGTGGCGTAAACGGTGTAATGGAACACAGGCGTCTGGCTTTTGGCAATGGTCAAATCGGGGAGGGCGGCAAAGGTGATGTCAAAAGTTCCATCTTCGCGGGTAAGGGTCTCGCCCAATGCAATCTCCTGCGATGTGGAGAGAGGTAATGGTCCCCACCACCAGCGCCAAAGAGGGTAGTTTGCCTGCCGCACCACGCGATAGGAGGTCTTTGCCTCGCTCACGGCGCTTCCGGCGTAGGCTGTCGCCTTGCCTGTGAGGGTAATCTCTTCGCCCAATCGGTAGGCATCGGTGACAGGGTTAAAAGTTACTTCAAATTTGGGTCGTTTGTACTCCTCTACCCTGAATGAGGCGCTTCCGCAACCGTCTTCGATGTGCATCACGCCGGTCAATCCGTCCGAAGGAATGGTAAAACTTCCCGAAAACGAGCCAAATTCATTACTTATCACCTCCAATTCAGATACCTTTTCCCAATTCACATTGTAGAGGGTAACGGTCTGTTTCACTCCTTGGGCTATGGTTGCCTCTCTCTCCACCCACCTCAAAACAACTCCTTTGAACCAAATCGTTTGCCCGGGGCGATAGATGGCTCGGTCGGTAAAAAAGGTGGTGGAAAAATGGGAATCTCCTTCCCCCCTGCCATCATAGAGCCCAAAACTCTCGCCGCTTGTATAGCGGTCGTTTCCGTTGGAAAAATAAAGGCTCACATTGCGGCTCTCCCTTTTTGTCGGAAGATTTATTACTCCTTGTGAATCTGAGTGATGCGTTTCGCCGAATTTGGATTCGTACTTTCGCTTGGCGTTGTTATACTCGCGGCTAACCTCTTGAACCGATACCCCTTTAAGCGGTTTTCCTGTTTGGCGGTCCAAAACCATCACGGTAAGTTTGTTATCAATAATATTTTGCCGCACGTAACTGAGGCTGCTGACCCAGAACGGCTTTTCGATAATAAAAGAGCCTTTGGAGAAGTCGGGGCTTGACGAGGCGTAGAGTACATAGTAACCCTCGTCAAGCGGAGAGAGCGCCATCTCTATTGTATGTTGCTGATAATCATTTGTATTAGGAAAAACCCATTGACCCGTGCGGAGGGGTTGGATGTTGGCGTAGAACTCCTCCATGTTGTCGTTATTTTCGCGCCGACTGAGCGCCTCTTTGAAGTCAACAGGCAATATTTTGTAGTGGAGAAGAGGAAGATTTTTATAGGAGATGCTCACAAGAAAAGGTTGACGGGGAAGAACGGCATCGTCTGTGGTGAGGCGAACATCGGGTTGCAAAATTTCGTTTTGTAACGCTACACAATTTGCTGTGCCAAAACTGTCTGGGAATCGTTTGATAGCCTGTTCAATTACCTCCATTGCTTCCTGTTTTTTCCAATGTACCACCTTGTTTGTAAATGGGTTGAACTTCTCTCCTTGCTGTTTGACTACTTGGGCAATACGGTAGAGCGCCTCGGTGGAGGCGGGATGGTGCGCAAACCGTGCATCCAATTCCTTTAGCGCATGTAAGTAGAACTCCTCTTTTTGGGGATGCACACTGTTTTTGTGTACAAAATCAAGACGGAGCAAATCGGCGTCTATCAGTGCAGCGGGGTCGGAATCGTTCAGGTGGAACGCCACAATGCGTTGCAACAGCGTCAATGCCTTGTATTTGAAAGATAAACTGTCTAATGTTTTGATGTTGAGGTAAGCAAAGTCGCCTGCCGGAGCAAAATAGAGTGGATTGTCCACCAAAAAAGGCTCGGCGGGTTGTGTAAGGTTGACCATATTGTTGTCAAAAAACTCAACGGCGCGAAAGGCGAGGAAGTCAAAGAGGGTGGGGCGGAATTTTTCGGAATTGGGACGCCTTACCAACACCTCGTTCACAGATGAGATGGCTGTCCTTTGGAGCGCCTCCGACTCCATAAGGGAGGAGTCGTAGTGCGCTACACACTGCTCCACAAATCGCTTCAAATCCCATGTACCCATATTTTCCGGCGTTACCTCCACCGCGGTTCGGTTTTGAAGCATCCATTGGTTTTGTTCGCAGTAACGCCAATAGAGTTCGGCGGCAAACGAATGGAGGAAATTTTTGGCGGGAGCAGGAGTGAGCGCAATCGCCTCCTGAGTCTGGGCAATCTGTTTGAGCAGAGGCTCCTCTGCCCAAAGAGTGAGGGAATGGCAACGGTAGATATGCGCTTTTATCAACTGTTCCACATTGTTTTGCGCCAGCGCTTCCAAGTAAATGGCGTCAATCATTTTTTCAGCAGATTGAGGCTGCTGTATGCGAAGCAGGCTATCAACCTGTTTCCACTGCTCGGTGTATTTTTGTTGTGCATTCATGGTTATTGAAGCGAATAGTATAGTGGCAACTGCAACAAGTTTTCTCATTTTCATCCATTTTTTTATGTGGCAAAGATAGCAAATACTATAATTGTGCCAGACTTCTACCTTTGCTATCGGAAATATTTCCGTTGACAAGATTGTTGCACCCCCGTACCTTTGCAGAAAAAAAATACTACCTTTGCCAACATGAATGTTTTTAACGGATACAGGTATGCCACAGAGCGAGTGCATACATCGCTGGTTTTGAGGCTTTGGCACGACTTTTGCAGAGAGAGAGAGAGAGAGAGAGAGAGAGAGAGAGAGGTAACCGTGTAATTACAAGGCTTACGCCGGTTCCTAATTCTCCCTTCTCAATTCTCCATTCCCAATTAATCCCGCTTCGCGGTCTTTTCTTCCTCTTTGCTCGGCATAGCCCACAAGTGGTCTCTGCACTCACTCCTTCGTCAGTTCTCCATTCTTTTCTTCGCAATACCACGTCTGTCCCATCGCTTGGGGCGGGCGCTTTTTTATTCACACCAATCAACCTTTTTATTCATTTAATTCTTTTTTTATGATGAGCACAAAATTTTTCACAAGAGGCATTTTTGCCTTACTGATCCTTGGGGCGGGGACCCTTCTGACAGGTTGCAAAAACAAGATTGACCCCTTTGACTCCGTTATTTCGGGCATCGTCTCCAACATGGTAACGGTACAGGGCGGCACCTTTACCATGGTTCCCGGACGTAACGTTACCCTGAGTAATTTTTTGATGAGCAAGCATCAGGTAACGCAGGAGCAGTGGTACGCGGTGATGGGAACCAGCCCCTCCTATTTTACCGGCGCCACTTTACCGGTAGAGCGGGTAACTTGGCACATGATTGTAGGGAGTGCCGGCGCCACCATGGCGATAGACGGGATGACCTATTACGAGGATGGCTTTGTTTATAAATTAAACCAACTGACGGGCAAGAAGTTTCGATTGCCCACAGAGGCGGAGTGGCAGTATGCGGCAAGCGGCGGGAGGTCTCCTCATGGCTACGAGTACAGCGGCAGCAATGAGCCGAATGATGTTGCATGGCATAGCGGTAACAGCGGATTCACGACTCACCCTGTAGGGTACAAGGCGCCCAACAACTTGGGATTGTACGACATGAGCGGGAATGTGTTTGAGTGGTGTTATGACGCTTACAGCGTCACTCTTGCCACGGGAACCTTTACCAATCCCATAGGAACCGCAGGCTCTCTCCGCGTGCTTCGCGGCGGCAGTTGGAACCTCAATGCGTCCAATGCCACTGTCTTGAGCCGCAACAACTACGCGCCCGAAGGCGCCTACAACCACATTGGCTTCCGTCTTGCTTGCAGTGTAAATTAACAGGCAGGGGAGCGAGTTTTGCAGGGACGCCACGCAGCGCCTCCCCTCCTTTGCACATCCGCACCTTCACTTTGCTATGAGGTGCGGATGTTGCTTTTTGGGAGAAAATGCTATCTTTGCAAAAAAAGAGGAAAATGGCAAAATATTTGGATCCAAAAATTGACGTACTTTTCAAGAAGATATTTGGAGAGAACAAAGAGTTGTTAATCAGTTTTTTAAATTCGTTATTGCCGTTACGGGAGGAGCAGGAAGTGGTCTCCATAGAGTACCTGTCTCCTGAGCAGGTACCCGATACGATGCTGGGGAAAAACTCGGTAGTTGATGTAAAGTGCACGGACAATGC
>Ga0082212_10008512_pt1 | contig 13385 bp, 8 predicted proteins | sample TergutNt197P3_FD_71548 | JGI IMG/M metagenome (GOLD analysis project Ga0082212, IMG submission 71548) | Neocapritermes taracua P3 segment gut microbial communities from Petit-Saut dam, French Guiana - Nt197 P3 | ecosystem: Host-associated > Arthropoda: Insects > Digestive system > Gut ... | reverse complement strand
GACCACCGTACCGACGAGCACGGCGGCAACGGATACGGCTACTGCTTCTGGCGCAACGCGATCGAGGGCTCCTACCGGGCCGACGGCGTGTTCTCCCAGATGGGCCTCATCTTCCCGCAATACGACGCCTGCGTACTGACCACGGGCGGCGAGGTCTTCACACGTAACACACTCGACTGCCTGTTCCGGCACCTGCCGCAGCTGTTCGAGAGCGGCGAGGCACTGCCGGCGGGCGAGGAAATCCCGTCTCTCCCCGAGTACCCCCTATTGGAGGAGGCCCCGCGCAACGCCGCCCTGGAGGAGACCCTGGAGGGACGCACGGTGCTCTTCCCGGCGGGGGCGCAGCAGCTTCCGAAGATGTTCGGCTTCCCCGTGAGCGTAATGCCCGCGGCGGTGTTCTTCATGTCCGCAGACAAGGCCGGCGGCATAGACAAAGTCCGTTTCCGCTTCCAGGAGAACACGCTGAAGTTCAGCTGGAATGAGGGCGCGCAGCGCAACACAATCCTGTGCGGCATGGACGGCCGCGCGCGGTTGTGTAAAATCACGCTGGGCGGCGTGGCGTTCATCGTGAGCTGCAGCGCGGCCTGGGAGGCCCCGTCCGACAAAGCGGACGACAATAAGCTGCACATCTGGATCCGCCCGGTGAATACGGTGGCCGAGCGGCGGCTGAGCTTCACCTTCAAGGGCAGGCAGGTGCGCATGACGCCGCGCAGCTCGCCCTCCATCAGCGTTATGGGCGAGTACGCCGCGCCCTTCGCCGCCGCCATGATCCCGAACCCCGCGCTGGCGCAGTTCGTCTCAAACGGCATGGGCGCGATCCTCGCCGCTGTGGAGCCCATGCACATCGGGTTTTTGCGATGAAAATCGTCATCGCCCCCGATTCCTTCAAGGGCACCCTCACGGCGGCGGAGGTCTGCGAGATCGTCGCGCGGGCCTTTGCTTCCGTATACCCCGGGGCCGAAATCCAGTCCCTTCCTCTGGCCGACGGCGGGGAGGGCATGGCCCGCGCTTGGGCTGCGGCCTGCGGCGGGGAACTGCGCATCGCAGAGGCCGTCGGCCCTTACGACGAGCCAGTGAATGCCGAGTATTTCCTGCTGCCGGACAGCACGGCCGTGCTGGAGATGGCCTCCTGCGCCGGGCTGGAGCTGGCCCGCCCCCGTGGTCTCAATCCGGAGTTGACTACGACAAAGGGCCTGGGCGGGCTGATGCTCGCCGTACAGCAGGCCGGCGCGGCGCGTATTCTGCTGGGCCTTGGCGGCAGCGCGACGAACGACGCCGGCTGCGGCATGGCGCACGCCCTGGGCTGGCGATTCTATGACGGCAGCGGCACAGGCTTCTGCCCCGTGGGCGGTGCTTTATCACAAATCACGAAAATCGAGCCGCCAAAGAAGCCCTTCCCTCTGCCCGTGATAGCCGCTTGCGACGTGCAGGCTTCCCTGTTCGGCCCCGAGGGCGCGGCGTACATATATGCCCCACAGAAGGGCGCAAACCCTGCCATGGTGCGGCGTCTAGACGAGGGCCTGCGGCATGTTGCCTCGCTTTTCGCGTCAGAATTGGCCCATACACCCGGCGCGGGCGCTGCCGGGGGCCTGGGTTTCGGCGTGCTGGCTTTCCTGGGCGGCGCGCTGTGCCCGGGCGTGGACCTGCTGCTGGACTGCGCGGGCTTCGACGCGCTGCTGGAGGGGGCAGTCCTGGTGGTCACCGGTGAGGGCCGCATGGACGCCCAGACGTTGCAGGGCAAGGCTCCCTGCGGCGTGCTGCGCAGGGCGAAGGCGCACGGGGTGCCTACGATAGGCATCTGCGGCTGCGTGGGGCAGGGGAGCGACAGCCTGCTCGCGGCGGGCTTCGCGGGGCTATTTCCCGCCACGGAGGTCCCAAGGTCCATTGAGGACCTGCGGTGCACCTGCCGGGAGGACCTGTTCAACGCGGCGCGGCGCGCGGCGGTGGAAGTCAAATTGTCTTGACTTTCGGCAGAAAATCCGGTAAGATAATATCATCGGACCTGTAGAGGCGGCCAGCAGGCCGTCCGTGTAAACATACATCATATGGAGGAAACCTCTATGCGAAAGAAGCTCGGACAGGCCCTGATGGCCATGCTGCTCGCGGCGGCGCTGCTGATTGGCTGTGCGCCCATTGCCCTGGCGGCCCCCGAGGCCACAGCGTCTCCCTCGGAGACGCTGCAAATTGGCGTGATCTCCGACCTGCACTATTTCTCGAAGGAGCAGGCTGGCGGCTACAACGAGGCCTTCATGCGCAGCGAAGGGGGCTTCGGCAAGCTCTTCCTGCAGTCGGAGGGCATCCTGGAATCCGCCCTGGCCGCGCTTGCCGCCCACGCGAAGCGGAACGGCATGAAGGTCGTGCTCATCCCCGGGGACCTGACCAGGGAGGGCGAGCTGGCCGGGCACAGGGAGCTGGCCGCGCGCCTGGAGCGCTTCGAGAAGGAGACCGGCCTGCAGGTGGCTGTGGTGGGCGGCAACCACGACATCAACAACGACATAGGCGTGGACTACTCCTCCGGCAAGCGCAAACAGGGGGTGATGACCTCGCCCCAGCAGTTCCGCGAAATCTACGCGAACCTGGGCTTCGACCTGCCAAACGCCGCGTATTATACCCCGCCGGAGGGTTACACGGCCGGCATGCTCTCCTATGCGGCGGATCTCGGCCCGAACTACCGTTTGGTCGTACTGGATACCCACAAATACGACAATAAGCTTAACGGTTTGCCCAAAAAGGGCTATATAACCGGCGGCATGATTATGGACGAGCTGCTGGACTGGGCGGCGGAGCAGTGCCGCCAGGCCGTGGAGAACGGCAAAACCGTCATCGGCATGGGGCACCACAGCCTGACCCCGCACAGCGGGGCAGAGGATAGTCTCTTCGTGGAGTTCCTCGCCGACAATTGGCTGCGCGACCGGGAGGCTCTGGCGGAGGCCGGCATGCACTTCTATTTCTCCGGCCACATCCACATGGGGGAGATCGGCGACAGCATCAACGACGACGGCGACGTGCTTTTCGACATCTCGACAGCATCGCTGTCCGCCTATCCCGCCACTTTCCGGGAAGCGCGCTTCTCCAGCCGCGGCAAAAACGACATCAGCGCACAGGTGAAGACATATGAGGCCGACTGCGTGAAGCCAGTCGCCGCCAACGGCAAGACTTACCCCAGCCCCTTCTCCAGGGCTGCTTTTGTCCTGAGTTTCTCCGACGGCGGCGCGCGAGAATTGGCACCTGCCATGGTCCGGGGTCTGGGCGAGACGTTCGGAGACATCCGGCATGCCGGGGGTATCAACGCCTACCTCAGGAAGGAGGGCGTCAACCTTCGGTCCATGCTCGCGGACCCGCTGGGTTCCGTGCCCATAATCGGCCCGGGCAATGTCACAAGCCTGCTGCGCGATATATTCAGGCAGGTGGACAGGCACTACATAAACAAGCCGGAGCGCACGTTGGAGCTCCTGGAGCAGGCCGTCACGAAGCTGCTGGATTTGGAGGTCTCCAAGCTGCCCAGCACGGCATTTATCGACAGCTACGGCCTGGGGGACAAAAACCGCCCAGGCACGCTCGCGGACCTTCTCGACGAGCTACTGATCTACACCTTCGGTCGCGGGAGCGGCGTGGAAAACGATAAATTCTTCCAGGACGCCATCAATGGCTTCGAAAACGGGCCGAACACGGACAAGCTCATCGAACTCCTGCTGGACGTATTGCTGAACGACCTGTTGGAGGATGAGCTTCTGCCCACGCTGCGGTTGAACATCTCCGCCACGATCCCCACGCCCATCCTGCGCCTGACCCTGGGTTCTATGCTGGAGGCGTTCCTGCGCCTGCTTCTGAGGGGGGACACCAGCTTTTCCTCCGTGTCGGACCTCGCGTTTAAGGTGATCGGCCTGTTCGATATTGCGCCCTACACCAGCCTGGACAACATGGTGGAAACCCTGCTGGAGGAGTACTGGACGCCCAGCCAGAGCGAGGGCATAGGTTACCAGGTCGGGAAAATCCTGCGCTCGCTGGCGGGGGACCAGAACAGTGTGCCCGACAACAATACCACCCTACGCTACACCGGCCGACGCAAGGTGATCCCCACGCAGGAGGACTACCGTCTGCCCTCCATGGTCACGCAGGCGCTGCCCGGCCCGGGGGGCGAATATGACCGCGCCGTGAACTGGTTCACAAAGGAAAGCGTACAAGGGACCGACATCATAGTTTGGGACAGCGCGGGCAAAAATATCACGAAGAACCTGGACATCAATAAGAGCGCCGGCCACACGCAGCGCACATACCCCGGCGTGGATTTGGGGGTAGCCGGGTTCCGGCTTACGAATGTCCAGCTTACCCGCCACACCATCGAAATCGGCGGGCTGGAGCCGGGCCGCGCCTACACCTACCAGGTGGGCGACGCCTCGCGCGGGTGGTGGAGCCCGCGGGGAATACTCAAAACTCCCCTGGCGGGCAAGCAGGATACCACCTTCCTGAGCTTCACCGATATGCAGGCGCAGACACCCAAACAATACGCGCGCTCGTGGGGGAAACTCAGCGAAAAGGCGGCGGGGCTGTACCCCGACGCCATGTTCGCCGTGAGCCCCGGCGACCTGGTAGACAACGCGGTCAACCTGAACCAGTGGACCTGGTGCCTGGACGCCGGGCAGAAAACCCTGCGTTCGCTACCCCTCATGCCCGCCACGGGCAACCACGAGAATAAAGGCGCGGCCCTGCAGCAGTATTTCCCCTTCGGCAAGCTGGCCGGGCAGGGCGATAACGGCGTTTACTACTCCTTCGACTGCCAAAACGTGCACGTGGCCGTGCTGAACACCAACGACCTGAACGGCAGCAACAAGCTGGCTTCCGATCAGTGGAAATGGCTCAAAAAAGACCTGAAAACAAGCCGCGCCGACTGGAAGATTGTCGTGCTGCATAAGGCGATGTACTCCAACGGCTCGCACTTTGACGATAAGGACGTCATAGCCCTGCGGGAACAGCTCACACCGCTGTTCGGGGCGCTGGGCGTGGATGTCGTCGTCGCCGGGCACGACCATACATACCTGCGCACCGAGGCCAAGGGTGTGCAATACGTGCTGGTTGGCACTTCGGGCGTGAAATTCTATAACGCAAAATCTCCCGAGGAGACGGCAAAACAGTTCCCGGCGGCGCAGGCTCTGGTGGATGCCACGGGGCCCGCCTTCGCGGCCTATGAGGTGAAGGGGGATACCTTTACCTACACGGCCTACATGATGAACGAGAAGAGCGGCGCGCTGAAGAAGATCGACAGCTTCACCCTGCAAAAGTAGGCACGCATTGCTGCGCCGGGCTCTATTAAGACGCCTATCCAAGCCGGAACGCCGACGCATTTGAGCTCCGTGATGTCCGTGAACCACTTCGTACCGGGCAGAAGGGATGCTGTTTTCTTGCCTTTTCCAGGACCGATGCCAGTTGCGCGTCCTTTGCCGCAAGAAAACTTGTGGTTGTTCAGTAGGCTTTAGACAGAGCCTCGTCAGCACAGTTGCATCTTTTTTGTTGTCGGCTTGCACAGCGGAACCCGCAATCTATAAGGGATTGCGGGCTTTTTATATAGTATTTTCTCTGGGCAATTCAACTCAAGAGCAGAAAGTCTTTACAAGCATTTTACAAAAAAACTCCTCTATTCTTTACAACGGAATGATAAAATAACAGCAGGCTATTACGAAAAACAAAATCGGAGGAGAATTCTATGCGAATCAAAAAAACACTTGCCGTTGTTCTGGGTATCCTATTGCTTGCCACATCCGTCCTGTCCGTCCTGTTTGTCATTTCCGCATTCGATGCACAGCGAGACGCGCCCGTTGCCGCTTCAAACAACACGGCGAAATACGTGTTCGTGTTTATCGGCGATGGCATGAGCGCCACGCAGGTTCATTCGGCAGAAATCCTGGCCAGAAAGCTGGACGGCTCAGACAAAATCGACCTGAAGCGCTTGGATTTCACCCAATTCCCCAGCGTCGGCTACATGACCACCTATGACGCGGAAAGCTTTATTCCCGATTCGGCCTCGGCCGCCACCGCAATGTTCACGGGCAACGCGACCCTGGGCGGCGTGGTGAACATGGACATCACCAAAACCCAAGAGCATACGATCATTTCGGAGCTGGCGAAAGCGGCCGGCTACAAGATCGGTGTGATCACCACCGTGTCCATCGACCACGCGACCCCGGCCTGCTTTTACGCGAAGCAGGCAAGCCGCAGCGATTATTATAATATCGGGCTGCAGCTTGTCAACAGCGGTTTCGATTTCTTCGGCGGCGGTGGCTTCGTCTACCCCGAAGGCAAGGAGGGCAATCAGGAGAATCTGACAGAAATCGCGAAGAAGAACGGTTTCGCCGTCCCTGCGACGAAAGAGGAGTTCCTGGCGCTGGGCGCCGGTACCGGGCCGGTGCTCGCGATCAACCCCGTTCTATTTGACGACAGCGCGATGCTCTATGAGATTGACCGTGTCAACCACGAGCCCGATTCGCTGTCCCTGGCACAGATCGTGGAAAAGGGTATCGAGATGCTGGACAACGACGGCGGCTTCCTGATGATGGTGGAGGGCGGAAAGGTGGACTGGGCCTGCCACGCCAACGACGCGGCCGCCGCGATCCACGACATTTTGGCCATGAACGACGCCGTGAAGGCAGCCCTAGCCTTTGCCGAAAAACACCCGGATGACACGCTGATCGTTGTCACCGGCGACCATGAAACCGGGGGCATGTCCATCGGTTATGCCACCACGGGCTATATCACATACTTTGACAAGCTCCTCGGTCAGACCATGAGCTATGTTAAGTTCGACGAATTGATCGCCGGAATGCGCGAGGAGGGTGCTTCCTTCGACAAGGCTCTCGCGGCCGCCGATAAGCACTTCGGGCTGGATGCGCTCACCGAAAGGGAAACTCAGCTGCTGAAGGACGCATACGCGCTGAGTCTGCAGCCCGCCGGTGAACGCGAGCTGGATGAAGGCCAGCAGCTTTTATACGGCACATACGAGCCCTTCTCAGTGGCCTGTACGCATATTCTGAACAATAAGGCCGGCGTCGGCTGGTCAAGCTACGTCCACACAGGCGCGCCGCTTCCTGTCTTTGCCAAGGGCGCGGGCGCGGAAGCCTTCGCGGGCAGCTATCACAACACCGATCTTTTTGACAAGCTTGTTGCGACGATGGGGCTTTCGCAGTAGCGGAACGTACCGTTGTCTGAATAAGCATTCTTGCTTACCCTTTTCTAAACACACAAAACGCGAAGAGAGGAAAACGAATTGAGAAAAACAACTAAAAGAAGGATAGCAGCTGTATCCACGCTTACCGTGATCTTAGCCATCGCTATCCCGGCGCTCGGCGTGACCGCCATCGCGGCAGAGCCGGAGGCCTACAACCATTACTACGGCCTGCTCCACACTCATACGGGCAATTCCGACGGCGTGCTGGACTACAAAGATGCCTTTGATATGGCCAGGTATGAGGCCGGCTGCGACTTTTTTGCCTGTACCGAGCACACGGAAGTATTCTGCACAGGCTTGGACACAGACCCGGCCAGGTGGGAAAGAGGACACAGGGTTGCGCGGGATCTGACCGAAAACGGCAAATTCGTGGCCATCATGGGTTATGAGATCACCTGGCCGGATTCGGTCGGCCCCAACCTGTACGGCCATATGAACGGTTTCAACACCAAAGAATACTACAGTACCGAAAATCCCCGCTATGCCAACAAAGAGGACGGCAGCGGGCCCCAGAACTATTATGACGACTTCGCGAAGCTGGAAGGCGCCATCGGCCAATTTAACCACCCCTCCGGCCTGATCTTCGGCAACTTCCACGATTTCGCGTACTGGACCCCCGAGCGCGACAAAAACATGAACCTCATCGAGGTTGCCAACGGCATCAGCCCTGTGCTGCTCTTCGATTTCGCTGGCTATATCCGGACCCGCACACTGGCCACCTATGTGCGCTTTGAAAACAGCTACAACCTCGCCCTTTCGAAAGGCTGGCATGTGGGCCCCACCAACAACCAGGACAACCACAACGCCAGCTGGGGCACGGCCAACGACCACCGCACGGTGCTTCTGGCCAGGGAGCTGACCCGGCCAGCGCTCTATGACGCGATGGCCAACCGCAGGGTGTATGCCACCGAAGACAAGAACATGAAGATCGATTTCACCATCAACGGCGAGGTGATGGGCTCGGTCCTGGACCACAGCCCCACGGAATTGCAGGTCAGTGTGAAGGCCTCCACCGGCACGGCCAACATCGGTAAAATCGATCTCGTCGGTGAGAACGGCAGAATCATTAAATCAAAGACATTCCTGTCCAAAACAGCGCAGTGGGATTTCACCATCCCCGCTGAACACAAGTATTACTATATCAAGATCGGCCCGTCCTTCACCTTCACCGCCCCCATATGGGTCAAAGACAACTGCAGGGCGATCTTCGACAGCGGCAAGTCCGCGCAGCCGGTGACGGTCAGGCGCGGCGAAGCCGCCGCCAGGCCCGCCGACCCCGTTCAGAGGGGCGCCACCTTCCAGGGCTGGTATGTGAACGGAAAGCCCTTTGATTTCAGCCAGGGGATACAGGATGACACCGTAATTAAAGCCAAGTGGAAAGCATGAAGTTTGAACATAATTTTATTTATAGAAATGAAGGAGAGTTCGGATGAAACGGATTATCAGTACGCTTATTGGCTTGGCAATAGCGGCGGGCTTTGCCCTGACGGCATTCGCCGCGGATTCTCCCGCGCAGGTGACCGCGCATTTCGGCAATGACGCCTCCACGGAGATCAACATCGCATTCACGACGAAGGATCAGGCGATCTCCAGCCTGCGCTACTATCCCGTAAAAAATGAAGCGGCGGCGCAGACCGCCCGGTGCACGAACTCGAAAAGCGCCGGGAAGCTCTTCCACAGGGCGGCGCTGACCGGCCTGCAGCCTGGCACGGAATACGCCTATGCCATCGGTGAGGGCGATACGGCGTTCAAAGGTACGTTTAAAACCGCGCCGGCCAGGGGCAACAAGGGCACGTTCAATTTCGCTCTTTTGAGCGATACGCAGGTGAACAGCGCCGACGACGCCAAGGCGCTGGGCGCGAACCTGCAGCAGGTAGCGGACGGCAAATATGATTTCGTCTTCCTGGCCGGGGACCACACCGATACGGCTCTCGACGAAACGCAGTGGGAGCAGCTGTTCGCCAATGGCGGCGCGTTCCCGCAGGGCGGGCAAAATCTGTTTGGGAGCACGGCAGTGGCGGTGGTCCAGGGCAACCACGACAACGCCAATTTTTCCGGCCATTACGCGGTGCCCGCCCAGGCGGGGAAGGCGGTCTACGCCTTTGACTACGGCCCGGCCACTTTTATCGCGCTCAACCTGGAGAGCACCGTCCTCTCGCCTGTCGAACGCAACAAGCAGGCCAATTTTCTGCGCGGCGCCGTGAAAGAGGCCAGGGCGCGCGGCCAGTGGGTCATGGTGGGCTTCCACAAATCGCTCTATACCGGTGCCTCCCACATCGTCGACGCCGACGTCATCGCGGCGCGCAAATTCTGGGGCCCGCTGCTGGCGGAGCTGGATGTCGACCTGGTGCTGCAGGGCCACGACCACGTCTACGCACGCGGCTTTGTGCGGGCAGACGGCAACAAGGCCGTCGACGCCCCCAAGGGCACGGCAGTCGCAAGCCCGGACAACGCGCCCCTCTATGTGGTGGCGGGCCACGCGGGCGGCCTGAAGTGGTACAGCAAAGAAAACTACGCCGCAGGCCGGGGCGACCCCCTTGTCCCCGGCTACGCCTTCCTGGACGTCAACTCCGCCGACGACGGCAGCGACGAAAAAAAGGAGCAGTGGATTGTCGGCTTCAAGGTATCGGAGAACACGATCGCCATCACCACGAGGGCCTCGAAGTACGATGTGAATGCAGGCAAGATCACCACGCCCGGTTACACCTATGACACGCTGACCATCACCAGGAGAAGCGCCGTTGTGCCGCCCCCGCAGACGGGCGATGTCTCCGATGTGCTCATTCCAGTGCTGGGTGTGCTGATGCTGGCCGCGGCGGGTGTTCTCCTGCAGCTTGGCAGAAAGCGCGGGGAGGAAATATAGAGAGGCTTTTCAAAGAAATAACAGAGTCCTGATGGCCAGCTGGCTATCAGGACTCTTTATTTTGTATTGAAATCAATTCGCTTCGCCGCATGGAACACATAGACCGCGCCGGAGATTGCTGTAAGGGTAGTTGTAATCCACAGTAGAATATGAGAAACCCAAACAAAATGTGTACCCTCCCCCAGCCAGGCAGGAAAGCGAAGGCTCTGAACAGCCTCGGCCAGAAGCAGGATCAGCAGGATCGACACCATTTGGCTGGCGGTCTTGACCTTCCCCCAGATGTTGGCGGGGATCACCGCGCCTTGGGCGCTGGCCACCATGCGCACGGAGGTGACCAGAAACTCTCGCGCCAGTACCAACAGCACAAGCCAGACGTCACACCAGCCAAAGCGTAGAAAGGCCAGCAGCGCGGCAGTGGTCAACAGTTTGTCAGCTACGGGGTCTGTGAGCTTGCCGAAAGTGGTGACCTGCTTGTTTTTTCGGGCCAGGTGACCATCGAGGAAATCTGTGATGCTTGCAATCGCGAACACTGCCGCCGCCCAGAAATAGCTGTGCTCCAAAGGCAACAGGAGCACAAACAGGAACACCGGGCTCAGGGCGATGCGCAGGACAGTCAGTTGATTTGGCAGGTTCATGGTAATGCCGCATCCAGCAGCTTTTGAATGTTCTCAGGGAATACATGGCCTATATTGCCGACGCGAAAGGTGTCAGCCTGCGATATTTTTCCGGGATACAGCACAAAGCCCTTTGCCTTCATCTGCCGATAAAAAACACCGAAGTCGAAATCAGGCCAAGGGTATAAAAACGAAGTGATAATGGGCGATTGTAAATGTTCCGGCAACAGCGGCTCAAAGCCCCTTGCGGCCATACCTTTGACCAAAAGCGCCTGGTTCGCGCAATAGCGGGCATAGCGCGCCGCCACGCCACCCTCCGCCTCCAGTTCATCCAGGGCTTGATAAAACGCCCGCACGACGTGCGTCGGGGAGGTGTAGCGCCACTTGCCGGTCTGATCCATTTCCCGCCACTGATCATATAGATCCAGGCAGAGCGAGCGGGCATTACCTTCACATAGCTGTAGTTGCTCCCTCTTCGCGATGACGAAAGCAAAGCCTGGCACGCCCTGGATGCATTTATTGGAGGAACTGATCAGGAAATCGATGCCCAGTTCGTTCACGTCCATGGGGATTCCCCCAAAGGAGCTCATGGAGTCCACGATTAGGGTTTTGCCCGCCGCCTTCACCGCTTTTGACAGGGCTTCCAAAGGGTTGAGAATGCCCGTTGTGGTTTCGCAGTGTACGAAGGCCACATGAGTGATATCTCCATCCTGGGCCAGCAGTGCTACCATATCTTCCGGCTTCGGCGTCTCGGTTTCTAAGTACGAGAGCACGGTATGGTTCAGCCGCAGCACTTCGGCCATTTTCACCATACGCTGGCCATATGCCCCGTTTGACAGGATGAGCACCTTGCCGCATTCGGGTACTGCGGTACCCAGGGTTGCCTCCACGCCAAAGGAGCCGCTGCCCTGCATCAGCACGGCGGTGTAGTCCTCTGTTCGCGCTGTCGCCAGTTGTACCAGGCGGCGGCGGATATTCTGCACAATCTCCTCGTTGTAATCCGCGTCCCAGGTGCACCAGTCCCGCAGCAGGGCGTTGCGCACGCCCTTCGATGTGGACAGCGGCCCCGGCGTGAGCAGGATGTAGGGGTTGTCCGGAATGAAATCATACATATTTATAATCTGTGCCCTCCTGTATGGATTGAATTAGCCCCGGCAGGGCGCTGATGTCCTCCAGCACATAGTCCGCGCCGGCCTCTATGTAATTTTCTTTCGCGGTTTCATACAGGGCCGCCGCTTCGGCGCTGCCTTTCCCCGCCAGTTCCGCTTCGGTCAGTCCGAGCATGCTGGAGCCTTTGATGATGCCGACGCACAGGCAGCCCGCGTTTCTGCCCTCTTCCATGTCGGCTGCGGTGTCCCCGATTTTCAATACCTCGCCGATGGAGGCGACACCCAGCTTCTCCAAATTGCGCCAGAGCATGTAGGGATATGGACGCCCGATTCCGCCGGCCTCGTCAGGACAGACGATGCAGTCCGGCCAATACCCCTTCTCTTTTGCGAGAGGTACAACCACATCCATCATCGCCTGCGTATAGCCGGTGGTCGAACCGATCTTGAACCCCATCGCGCGAACAGCCGCCACAGCCGCCAAAACCCCAGGCAGTGGATCCGCGTATTTGGTCAGCACGGCAAACAGGGCGGGCTCAAAGCGGCTATAGATTTGATCGACGTCTGCCTGCGTATGCGGGCGGCCATGCTGTGCCTCCCAGGCTGTTGCCAAACGCCGGTTTCCCAGCATTTTTTCGATGTGCGCCCGCTTCTGCAGGCCCATCGGGGTGCGCGTCTCCTCCATGGTTGGATGGATGCCAAAATCGGCAAACGCGCTCATAAAGGCATCCACCGGGGCAAAGCATCCGTAATCTACCGTGGTGCCTGCCCAGTCGAAAATAATGGCGCTGATTCTGCTCATTGCGCAACCTCACATATCATAGTTGTTTTTTCTATTGTAGCAGGAGATAAAAGATGATGCAATCTAGGTTGGGTAAATCTATTGTAAAGACTGTGTAAATGTGCACTGCGGCCTTTTCCTGTTCCCGGGCGGTAAAGCATCGCCGCCAAAGCTTTACACAATCTTTACAAAACCACCCGGACAATCTATACATGCCGGAGATATGCTAGTCACGTACTAATAAAAGTAACTGGAGGAACCCATGATGAAAAAACTGATAGTGCTCGTCCTGATCGCAGCCCTCTCAGCTTGCCTGCTGGCGGGCTGTACGCCATCCGAACCCAGCGACAGCAGTTTTAAGCCTAACAGCGCCATCACCGTGGTTACCCGCGAGGACGGCAGCGGCACGCGCAGCGGATTTATCGAGCTGTTCGGCATCGAGGTGAAGAACGAGGATGGCACGAAGAAGGACATGACCAGCAAAGAGGCCATCACTGCCGACAAAACCGATATCATGATGACTAACATCGCGAACAACCCCTACGCCATCGGCTACATCTCGCTGGGCTCGCTGAACGGCACCGTCAAGGCCCTGACCATAGATGGCGTGGAACCCTCAGCCGAAAACGTGAAGAGCGACACATATAAGATCTGGCGTTTCTTCAACATTGCGGTGAAAAAGGACGGGGTATCCCCGCTGGCCCAAGATTTCATTGATTTTATCCTCTCCAAAGAGGGGCAGGAGGTCGTCACCGCGCGCGCCTGTATCGCCATTGACGACGACGCCCCCCCCTTTGAGAAC
>Ga0082212_10008511_pt1 | contig 13386 bp, 15 predicted proteins | sample TergutNt197P3_FD_71548 | JGI IMG/M metagenome (GOLD analysis project Ga0082212, IMG submission 71548) | Neocapritermes taracua P3 segment gut microbial communities from Petit-Saut dam, French Guiana - Nt197 P3 | ecosystem: Host-associated > Arthropoda: Insects > Digestive system > Gut ... | reverse complement strand
TGATTTATCCCAAATCAAACCTATTCCCGGTTTTGATTCTCAAAAATGGCTGCGCAAAGTGCGAGCGCAGATTCAACGGGAAAATGAAGGATTGACACGTGAGCAAATTCGTGAACGGGAACTACAAGCCTCCGAGCGGATGCGCAAAGAGAGAGAACAATACTGGGCGGAACAAGCGGAGTTAGCCAAGTCCGGCGACAATTAACGCAAGCGTTGACGGAGCCGCAAGCGTGAGATTGCAAATCAAATGAAAGCCGGGAGCGCAACGAAGTGGAGCGACCGGATAAAAGAGCGGCATACGCAAGTATGCCGGTGGGTTCTGACAAAACTTCATTTCCACTTTATTTCCTGAAACAAAACAACCTTAGTAGCCAACGCGGTAAAAAAAAATATCTGACCTTATTACCTTATTTCCCGTGCCGATAGAATGAGGTAATAAGGTTGATGGTTATGGGATGCCTCTGGCCACTGAGGTTGTTTCGTAAGAAAAATTAGGTAAAAATAAGGTTTCGTTCTCTTGTGATTGCGCTGTCTCCTACCGCACCGCTTGCTGCTCACTCGCCGCCTGCGGTACTTGGTAAGGCGCAAAAGGTTGCGGTTGCGGAAGTACCTTGTGTTTAGAAAAATGAAACTCGATGGCTTCCCGACATTCATCGACAGTGAGACCATCGACGTACGCTCGTCCCCCATAACCAAAGGTAAGGTATCCATCGGAACCGATAGTATATGTACCGCTAATCTGTTGTGCGTTTTCCAAATGCGGCAACTTAACGGAAACAATCGGAGTGTCAAGCAGAACATTCGGCACTGCTACATTCTCGTTGACGCGTATGTCGATTTTATTTCCCTGCGTCAATCGCTGCACCGAGTCGACGGGGTTGCACACGGGTTCACACGTCACTTGCGGCTTTCCCGTTGCCGATGGCTCGAAGATGGAGAGCGTCAACCGTCCTAACAGTTGCGTTTGCTTGCCTTTCAACATTGCCCATTGTTCAAGCACAGTGGGCATTTCTGCCATCTTCGGCTTCGGTTCTGTGTTTGTATTTACAGCAAGGGTATGTGCCAAGTCCAGAAATGTTTGAGGCAGTTCGTTTTCTTTTAGGTCTCTCCCAAAAATAACATGCGACATCGCAATCGCCATCTGCAAGAACTTTTTTTTGTTTTCAATTGAGAGTTTATCGAAGAGTGTTTCGACGGTATCGTAATCGGTAACTTGATATGCCGAGAGCATGACTTGTATGGTGAGTGTTTCCAAATCGACGGTTGGTTCATTGGCGGGAGCGTTCGTCGCAAGTGCAATGGCAAGTGTAAACGCAAGGAATGTTGTTCGGAGCATTGGTGTATTGAGGTGAAAGGATACGAGCGGCGGACGCAAGTCCGTCGGTTCCCGGAAGAGTACAGATTTTTCGCCGATGAGGCAAGAGGAAAATCGACGGATTTGCGAGCCGAACACAAGCCGGAATGCCGCCCGCACGGAATTGCAATCCGTAGGAATGCCTCTTTTGGTAATAGACCGAGAGACGCATTCCTCACCGCTCAATTCTGAACAAGTCGTTTGCGTTCGATGCGGTTCGTCAACCAATGCCCGACCAGCGAGCAATGCTCCCGCAGGGTATTCCAACACCGCCCCCGTTTCCGATTACCTCATCTGGTCAATCATTTCGACCGTTTGCTGTTGCTTACCACTGGGAATTGCTGCAATTATTTTTTCGGTCAACTGTAAAGGCGATTTAACTGCCGGACGTTACGATTCTGCCGTGAAGCACTCCAAGACAGCCTTTTGGTGTAACATTGCGAGCCTCATACTTGGTATTCTGTCTGTTGGCATCGGATTTATCATTGGAGTGTTAAGTGAAATGTAATCTCGCATGAACCGAACAAAACAACATCCACCGGAACTTTGGCTTGCCATTGTTGTGGTGCCGATTGGAATCGTTATAGGTCTTTGTTTGTATTTGGGGCATCCGTCGGAATACGCATGGATACCCTCTTGTCCGTTTCACGCTTGGACGGGATTGTACTGTCCCGGTTGCGGAACGCTTCGAGCAGCGCATTATCTTTTGAATGGACAATTTGATACCGCCTTTCGCTATCAGCCGCTCTTGATTTCACTATTGCCGATTCTCGTATTGCTTGCCGGTAAAGTGTGTTACGAAAACTTACGAAACAAAACAATTACCTTGCCGTTTGAATTACAACTCTATTGGCTGATTCTCATTGCTGTTTGCTTTTTCTTTATATTGCGCAACGTTCCACTCGATTGTTTTGAGTGTTTGCGTCCGCCGAGCATTGCGTATTCTGTTCCTTTGGATTAACCTGGAGTACTGGCGAAATATCTGGTCGCTCCACGTTGTTGCGCTCTCGGCTTGCATCTCGCTCTTGAAAATTCCCCCATTTCGTGCTAAATTTTCCCTATGGCTTCTTCCTTTTCCGAAACGCTTCGCAAGAATCTGCTCATCTTCGACGGTCCGATGGGAACCGAACTCTATCGGCATCACGTCTTCACCAATCGCTGCTTTGAAGAACTCAATCTGACCGAACCGCAACTCATCGAACAAGTTCTGACCGACTACCGAAATGCCGGTGCCGATGTCCTCACGACGAACACTTTTGGAGCGAACCGACCGAACCTCGAAAAGTATGGTCTCGCCGAAAAACTTGCCGACATCAATCGTGCTGGTGCGGAAATCGCCCGAAAAGTTGCCGGCGACTCCCTCTTCGTTGCCGGTTCCATCGGTCCCGTCAAGCACGAAACATCCATTCTCGAACAAGTCGATGCCCTCTGGGAAGGTAATGTAGTCGATTTCATCATCTTTGAAACGCAACCTTCCCGACACGCTTTGAAACTCTGTGCCAAAGCAATGCAGCAGCGTCCGAACATTCCTTTCGTCCTTTCCTGTGTGGTCATTACAACTACCGAAGGGGGGCATCCGACCAGCGAGTCGGGAGAATCACTTGCCCGACTGTTCGCTCCCCTTGCCGATTGCACACACAAACCGGTTGCTCTCGGTTTGAATTGCGGTTCCGGTCCCGAAGCACTCTTACTAGCCGCCGAGGAAGTCCTCAAAATTATCGACCTGCCGCTCATTGTGCAGCCCAATGCCGGTACGCCGAAAGAATTTGAAGGTCGGCACCTCTATTTTTGCTCTCCCGAATACGCCGCCACGTATGCGATGCAGTTTGCGAACCTCGGCGTGATGGGAATCGGCGGATGTTGCGGTATGACACCTGACCACATTCGGGAAATCGCCAAGATGGTCAAGCCGCTCGCCAAAGCGCATTCGGCAAAAGTTATTCTGCAAGATGCCCAGCCGGAAGTCGTTGAACAAACGGAAGTTGCGCTGACGGATCGGTCTCGACTCGGTTGGAAACTCGCTCACCGCTCTTGGATCACGACGGTCGAATTGGTGCCGCCGCGTGGGTATGATTTGACCGACATCATCGAAAAAAGTCGGCAACTTCACCGTAGCGGTGTCGATGCAATCAACTTGCCGGATGGTCCGCGAGCCAGTTCCCGCATTTCGCCGATGGTCGTTGCTCAAAAAATTCTGCGTGTAGCACACATCGAACCGATTTTGCATTTTTGTTGTCGGGACAGAAACTTAATCGGAATGCAAGCCGACTTGCTCGGTTGTGCGGCATTGGGAATCAACAATTTGCTCTTCATCACGGGTGATCCGCCGAAACTCGGTTTGTATCCGAATGCAACCGGCGTGTTCGATACCGACTCGATTGGCATGGTCTCGGTGCAGCGGCGGTTGAATCGTGGAATCGATCTCGGCGGTCAAGCAGTCAAACCGGTTACGAAGTCGGTGATTGGTGTAGGACTAGACCCGACGGCATTGGATCGCAAGCGTGAACTCGACCGATTCCACCTGAAAGTCGAGGCAGGAGCGGAGTTTGCGATTACGCAACCGGTCTTTGATCCCGATGCACTGCTGACGTTTTTAGACGAAGTAGGAGAATCGCCGATACCAATTCTTGCCGGTATTTGGCCCCTTGCGAGTTACCGCAATGCCGAATTTATGAAAAACGAAGTACCGGGCGTGGTGGTGCCGGAGGCGACGATGGCTCGGATGGCGGCGGTAGCGAAAGCATCTAAGGAGGAGCAACTGGCGGTCGGCGTGGAGATTGCGCGGGAGATGATCGAACACGTTCGGCATCGGGTCAATGGTATTCAAGTCAGTGCGCCGTTTGGGCGCATCGACATTGTGCTGGCGGTGCTGGACATTTAGCGGTACTCGGCGCAAATCCTCTATGCCATGACACCGATGGGCGCAGATTTTTGGTAACAGCGGAATAAACCCATTGACAACTCCAAGAGGAAATTTTCGACGCGAACTACACGAACTTTCGCGGAATTGAGTGGTGGTTCGCATCAAAAACAATTCGCCGTCGTTTATGCTAAAATACGTCCCGAGTCCCCCCATTTAGCCGGTACTCCGGCGCAATACCGCTATGCAACGCACTTTACGTTGGACATTGCTGTTCTCGGCAATCCTGCTGGCTTGCGGGTGCGATAGCAAACCCGGTTATTGGGGAAAACTGGATGATCATCCCCTGGAAGTCGATGGTGTGCAATATATTGTGAAATGGTCTACGGCAATCAATCGGCAGGAACAGATTGTTTTGTCTTTCGTAACATGCCATCGTGTAAATGCCGGTGAACTATACCCCGCATGGGAACGTACTGATGATACCTTCATTGGGACAGTGCGCCCCATTGTCGGGAAAGAAATCTCTGCAAAGCTCGAGACTCTTTACTTCGCATACGATCAACACACTGTTTTTGAAAAAACATATCAAGAATTGGGCATTGACGTGTCCAAACTCCAGACCGATAATGATGACGATGTGCTTGCCTATTTGCGTCCCATTCTCGAAACCCTGATTCGGGAGCATGTGCAACCGCAAGATACGGAAACAGAGGAACAAGAGAAATGACGATGGTACAATACAGCGTTCAAGTCGGTGCGAATGGTTCAATTGTGATTCCATCAGTACCATTCGCTAGTGGTGCAGAGGTCGAAGTCGTTCTGCGGGTACCGAAAGAAAGCGATGGACAAGCAGAACAACGGCGAAAAACGGTTGAACAACGATTTTACGAGATATGGAATGCGTTACCAGCCATAGAAATTACCGATGAGGAAATTGAGCAATTAAAACACGAACGCCGAATGAGGAAAATGCTATGACTCGCCATGTTTTGCTCGACACGAAGAAGATCGTGAAGACGTTGACAAAATGGTAGCGGCAATTCATGAAAACCGATTATTAAGCACGGAACGAGAACCATTATGACCCAATTTCTTCTTGATTCGGACACAAGTATTTTTTGCCTGCGAAAACGACATGGGATAACGATTGCGAACCCCACTTCTTTCGGCTATAATCTACGCAATCGTTTTAACCTTTGCAGTGTGAAAGGAGACCAACCGCAATGGCAATGTTTCGTCCAATTTTACTATCGTGTGCCGCCGCGTTGATCGCAGTGATATTCACGACCGGATTTGGCTTTTGTGAAGAAACCGCCCAACCGAGACAAACCCATACGGTATCGACGTTCTCCTTTACCGAACCACGTGCCACTCCGCCGGTTTTGTCTTATCGATGTCGCCGGGGACATCACATGCAATGGATTTCCGATTCCGACATCGAAAAAATTCTGATCTGGCAAGACGGTACGATAGTCTGGGAAGTCGCACCAACAAAAGGTTGGTGGGAGAGTCATTGGTATCAAGCCACCATTCCAACCGAAAAAGTGGAAGCCGCCGTCAGGGAAATCGTAGCGGACTTTGCAAAATACCCTGCCAAGAACCGACCACTGGAATCTCGTATTGTTTACACAGTGGATGCCAATTCTTCTCCTTTTGTTTATATTCATTCCTCGCAACTCTACGAATGTATGTGGATGGATGATTACATGTTTGAATTCTATAAACAACACCGAGACGTTTTTCAGTCCGACGACAAAAAGGCAATTTATAAAACCATCACGAAATTGAAAGAAGAACGCCACCATTACAAGAATTTAGTACGATATTACAGAATGGTACAGCCGCGTGCGGAATTATCTTTCCCTCTGAACCCCATTTTCAGCAAAGCAGAAGTTCTCAAATGTGTCGAAATTTGGTCGGCGGATGCGGAACACCTCTTGTTGGTGGAAAAAAAGATACTCGCCTTGTTGCCGTCCACAAAAGATTTGGAACCGAAAAAACTGGAAACGAGTTCTTATAAGTTCCAAGTTGAGCGGGCAATGAAGGGGGGCAAGAGTGAGTTTTTCTATTCACCGGTTTCCGAAACCGAGAGTAGCAAAATTTGGGAGGAGATACGCAAAAGAAAACCGCAAGAGTGGGTGCCTGTTGAATCTATCCGAAATGGAGAGACCGAGCGATGACAACATTTCAATTTCAAACACATGTATCGGAAAGCGGAGCAATGACACTTCCGTCGCTCCCGGAGACTTTTTATGGCGAACATGTCAGCGTAAAAGTCGATGTGAGCGATCAACCGAAACGCCGATCACGGCTCGATGAAATTTGCGGAGGCTGGATGGACGATGAACGATCCACCGAGGAAATCATTCGAGATATTTATGAAAGCCGAACCATGGGACGGGAGCGAGACCCACTATGACAAATTTTCTTCTCGATTCGGACACATGCATTTCGTTGATACGGGGTAACGAAACCATCAGAAACAAAATTGTGCTGGTCGGTTCGGAACATTGTTTTATCTCGGAAATTACCGTTGCGGAACTTCGTTTTGGTGCCGAGCGAAGTAACCGACGGAAACAAGAACATCGGATTGTCGATTTGGTCTGCGAAGAATTTACAACGTTGACTATTTCCAAAGCCATCCGAACTTTTGCCGCCGAAAAGGCGCGGCTATGGAGTATCGGTCAAAAACTTGCCGATTTCGATCTGTTAATCGGAGCAACGGCAGTGTATCATGGACTGGTACTCGTAACGAACAATACGAAACATTTTGAGCGAATGCAATCGCTCCGATTGGAAAACTGGATGCAAGATATGGAAATGGAGGAACAAGAGGAATGACCATTTTGCAATACGAAACACGAGTCTCTTCGGACGGTCTCATTACGCTTCCGCCGATACCGGAACATCAAGGACGTAGAGTCGTCGTCCGTGTCGAAGAGGAGTTCGACATCAATCCATTGATTGTGCATGCGGAAGGCAAGGGAGCGTCGGTGACGGACAGCCGAATTATGTTGCGGAAAGCGTAATGTTGTTAATCCCTTTTGCGTTCTTTGCACTGACTTTGCGTCCTCTGCGGTAAATTTAACCGCAAAGGACGCAGAGGATTCGCAACGGGCGCAAAGAACAATTCATCGCCGTTTATGCTAGAATACATACGTGTTCACTCTATTCAGTTGCGCAAATCCCATGTCTTCCCTTCGTCCCATTCTCATTTGCCTGCTCTCGCTTTTCCTTGCCGCATCGGTATCGGCACAAAGCGAAACCGAAAAAGTGCCCTCCTTGCAAAACGCCAAAACACTGTTCGATATTATCGACTACATGGAATACGAAACCGGCAAAATCGACAAAGATGCCGACCCGAAACAACGTGTCGCCTTGCAAGCAGACATTTACATGAGAGCGAGCGACAAACTGTTGGAAATTGCCAAAGAAGATAATGACAGATCCAATGCCTATAATATAAGGCTCGGAGCCTTTATGTGCCAGATCGAAGCGGAAATCGAGGGTGCCCAACAAAAAATGGAAGCGTTTCTTGACAGGTTAGCCGCAAAGGAAGAAACCCGATACAAAGCAGAGAGATTGCGGTTCGGACTGTTCTATTCCGAAGCGATGAAAACAATAAACACTCCCGAAGGAGTCGGTGCATTCAAAGCGGGGCTAAAAACGTGGATTTATCGAAACATTGATTCCGTTGATATGTTCATTCGTGCTGACCGCATTGGCACGGGGATATTCCTGGTTGCCGGACAACGTAAGGATTCTGCCGCCGAATTCGCTACCGAATTGGTTGAGGAACTGGTCGCCTTCATTCAGTCGGCGGAATGTACACTTTCGGAAAAAGAAAAATCGACGGCGGTGCAACAATTCAAACAACAATTAGAAATGCACCAGTTTGGTCTGTTCTACCGCAAGGCATGGGAAACCGTCAATTCACCGGAAAGTTTCGACATGTTCAAAACCGAATTAAAGGCGTGGATCAATCGGAAAACGGTAAATGTCCACGAGATTCCACAAATTGCGCTTCAGTTTGCCGAGAAATATGAAGTCCCTGCGGAGCAGGTCATGAACGAATTGATCGCATACCTTCAATCGCCGGAGTGTTCGGTTCCCCAATCTTGGAAAGAACATTATGCAACTGCATGGAAAAAATTGCTTCTGACCGCTTTCGGTTCCGACTTGAAACTCTACGGTCGGATGCTGGACGACAAGGAGTTCGACTGGGAAGGTCTGCGCGGCAAATACGTGTTGGTTCAGTTCACGGCAACGTGGTGCGGTCCGTGCCACATGGAAATTCCCGGCATGCGGGAAGCCTATAAGAAGTATCACGACAAGGGATTTGAGATCGTTTCGATTTATATGTGGGAACGTGGAGACGATGCCGTCGCATCGGTCAAGGAACATGTTGCCCACGAAGAATTGCCTTGGATCATCATTTCGGAGGCTCTGACGGACAGGGCGGGAATGCACCCAGAGTCATCGGGGGGATACATGGGAGGATACGCGGATTCTTACGGCATCCACGGTGTTCCCAAAATGTTGTTGGTCGATAAAGCGGGTAAGATCATTATGACGAGTGCTCGCGGCGAAGCGTTGCAGCCCAAACTGGCGGAGGTTTTTGAGAAGTGATGGTCAGCCGGGGACAAATTGTCCTCCGATGAAGAGCATGAAGAATAGAATCAAACTTTTTGAAAGCAAGACAATACGTTCCGTTTGGGACGAGGAAAACGAAAAATGGCGGTTCTCCGTGGCGGACAGCCGAATTATGTTGCGGAAAGCGTCATGTTGACAGAGCCGCAATCGTAAGATTGCGTGTCATTCCCGCGAAGGCGGGAAAACTAGACGCAAGACGTGAGCACCAATCTCTAGCCCCCTGATCAGCATAAGCAGGTCTTGCCTTTTTGTAGGCAAACGGTAAATTGGACATATCCCTGTAATCCCCTAAATTTTACTTCAACCGCTCCGCCGTGGACCAGAGTCCCGCTGACGGCGTACTGATGAAGTAAATCTCTTCGCCGTCCGGCATCGTGTTGAAACCGTTCTGCAACGTTGCCGGATCGTACCGCTTCACCGTCTCCGCATAGTCGGCGTAGCCAAAGTTGACCGATTCCATCTCCGGCTTGGAAACGCTGCCCGGTGCGTAAGTAATCGAAAAACGCCCTTCCGACGAACCGTGAATCAAGTGTGCCGTTCCGACAGCCAAGTCTTTCAAATCATCACTCGGTTTTGCTTCGTTGTACAATTTCATGACCTTTTCCGTACCGACGTAACCGTACTTTCGGATGAGTGCATCAATTTCCGGTTGTTCTCCGAACCGCTTCAAGCCGGGAGCAATGATGAGCAGTTCGCCGTTATCCGCCATTGCCTTTCGAGTGCGATAGACCGCCTTGTTGGCAACCCAAGTGCTGTAAAATTCATCCCCCTGCATGACAGCGACCACCTTTTTCAGCGGCGGAACAACCGTGATGTTTTGCCTTTGCGAGGCACGAGCCGCCGCAAGATACGTTTCGACATCTTCGCCGGCATACACGCCGGTATGTACGAGTTCCCCTGCATCGTTGTACGCCATTACAACTTGAAAGTACGCATCGGGAAGATGTCCCATGAATTTTTCTTCTGCCCAGTTGTAACAAGCACGAAGTGGAGTGGTCAGCGTTCCGAGATTGTTTTCGATGCCGCAACACGCCGCCATCATGTGCGACGCACAGATCATTTCTTTGCCGCCGAGACCGATGAAGTAGTTCTTGTTGTGATTTGCAAAGCCCAAAACTTCGTGCGGCACGACATGTCCGATGTTCAGCACGAGGTCCCATTTTTCGTCGAAGAGTTTACGGTTGAGAGCGACGGGAATTGCCCAATCGGCACGACCACCGGAGATTTCCTTGACGAAATCGGCAGGAATCTCACCGACGACTTTGGAATCGCTCCGCCAATCATGTTTGTAAATGCGTTCTTCGGGAACGCTGCCGAACATCCATTGGTTTTGTTCCGGCGTGTGGGGAACATGCTGACCGAGCGTGGGAATCAGTTGGACTTCGGCATCTTTGGCGAAGACGTTGTAAAGTTCTTCGGTGATGTATCCGGCTCCGCTGTGTGCACGGGTGATGTCTGGCGGCAGGAGCAACACCCGCCTGGGGTTGGCACAAATCCGCTTCTTCGCCTCTTCGGCAAAGCGGCCAGCGAGAGAGAGAATCTCTTGTTTCGACAGTGTTTTTTCTTCTTGAAACCAAGGCATTGGCGTAGAGAGGGTTAGGTGTAGGCAGTGCCGCAGACGGCTATAAAATACTCGTTTTTAGCGGGAAAAAACGTTGATGTATTTATTCAACGACACAAATTCGGCGGCATGGTCTTTCAATTCAATTGCGGCGTGATCCCAAAAATAGACGACAACACGAATGCCCCGCTTGGAAATCCGATTCACGGCAGGAACGTAATCTTTATCGCCGGCAACGAGAATCATTTCATCGGCGTTTTTGTCCGTGATACATTCGTAGGAATCTTCCATCATTTGTGCCACGATCCACGTGTCGATTTTTTTTTCTCTGTTTTGAGCATTCCGGTCTTCGACAATCACTTCAAAACCGCCTTGCCGAGCCGCTTCCCACAGGGAATCGTTTTGCGGCGGACGGGAACCGAACAAATAGGCTTTTTTTAGACCGTTTTTCTGTCCGCCGACCAATTCGAGTAGTTTTCCGAAATCGTACTTCCAAGTGAAATCAAGTATTTTGTTCTCAATCGCATCCGCAATATCAAAAGCAAGGTCATTCATCACTGCGACTGCCCGACGGCCTTCGATCCAAACATTGGAGTTGTCAACATAAACATATCTTGCCATTCTTTTGTTCCTTCAAGTGAAACAACATAGACTGCGACAAATCTAATTCATACCGATGATTCTGTCAATAGTCGGCGGTAAATATACTTATTCCATGTACGGAATCGAAGTAACGTTTTTCATCTCTCTTCGATCACCACTGCAGTACCGAAGCAGTACAATTCGCTCATTCCTTGCATGACGGAACTGGTGGAAAACCGGACACCGAGAATGGCGTTGGCACCTGCTTTTTTTGCCTGTTCGATCATTCTGTTCATGGCTTCTTTTCGGGCATCATTCATCAATTCGGTATAACCGCGAATTTCTCCGCCGAAGATGGATTTCAATCCGGCGGCAATGTCCCGTCCGACGTGCTTGGCACGCACGGTACTTCCCTGAACGAGTCCCAACGTTTGGACGACGTTGTAACCGGCAACGAATTCTGTACTGACGACGATCATCGCACAATTTTCCAAAGGAACACGATTTCGGCAGTGTAACACAATAGACCGAATGAAACAAGAGCGGGGACCGCATTGGAGAAATTCCCCCCGACTATCATTTTAGGAACAGTTTGTTACAATACCGCAAAATTGTTGCTCGTTTTCTGGAGAAAATCCATGAAAGATGTCATTGCATTAATTCTCGGCGGCGGACGCGGAACCCGGCTCTATCCGCTCACGAAATTCCGTGCGAAACCCGCTGTCCCTATCGGCGGAAAGTACCGCCTGATCGACATTCCGCTCTCAAATTGTATCAACAGCGGACTCGATCAGATTTACGTTCTCACGCAATTCAATTCCGCCAGTTTACATAATCACCTTCATTCGTTCTACTTTGATTATCTGCACGGCGGATACGTCGAAGTTCTGGCAGCACAGCAAACGATTGGAAGCGAACAGTGGTATCAAGGCACTGCCGATGCGGTCCGGCAAAATTTCGATTACATTCAACAGCGGCACATTGAGCACGTCTTGATTCTCTCCGGCGATCAACTTTACCGGATGAATTACCGGAAAATGTTGAAAACGCACATCAATGCGGGAGCCGATGTTACCATTTCGGCGGTTCCCGTGCATAAGGAGCAAGCGTCGGCACTCGGAATCATGCGGCTCGACGATGCCGGCCGGGTTGTCGGTTTTCTCGAAAAACCGCAGTCCGACGAAGAGTTGTCGCATGTCCGAACCAATCCCACATGGATTGACGAACGCGGAATCCAATCGCACGGCAGAGAATTCTTGGCAAGCATGGGAATCTATCTGTTCAAAAAACAGGTCCTGCTCGACGTGCTTGAAAAGACGGATTATACGGACTTCGGCAAGGAGGTGTTTCCGGCATCCATCCGAACGCAAAAGGTACAGGTGCATCTTTTCGACGGATATTGGGAAGACATTGGAACGACCAAGGCGTTTTTCGATGCGAACATTGCGATGACCAGGGCGAATCCGCCCTTTTCGCTTTGGCATCCCGATTGGACAACCTACACCGCCCCGCGTTTTCTACCGCCGACACGAATGGATGGTGCCACGATTCGTGAAAGTCTTGTTGCCGATGGTTGTACAATTGGAGACGGAGCCGTCATCGAAAACAGCATTATTGGTCTGCGGTGCCGCATCGGCAAGGGGGTACAGATCCGCAACTCGATCATTATGGGAGCGGACTACTACGAAACGGATGCGGAAGTTGCCGATCAAAAGCGGCGGGGCATTCCGCCGATTGGTATCGGCGAAAACACCGAAATCGAACATGCAATCATCGACAAGGATTGCCATATCGGTAAGCGGGTGAAAATTGTTAACCGAAGCGGCATCGTGGACGGTGAAGAAAAACCTTATGGAATGATCCGAGATGGAATCATCTGCATACAGAAAAAGGCGGAGATTCCTGACGGTTGGACGCTGGAATAAATCCTTACCGCACCAGACCGGGGGACACATCGAGGTCAAGCGGTTCAAACAAACCGGCTTGATAGCGTTCAATGGCAATCGCACCCATGACGGCGTTGTCCGTACACAATGCCAGCGGAGCAATGAAGAGCCGGAATCCCTTTTCCTTTGCGGCGGCTTCCAACTTTTGCCGGAACCGAGCATTTGCCGCCACGCCGCCGCCGACGCACAACGTTGAAAGTCCCGTCTGTTTCAAGGCTTGCACCGACTTGCCGACGAGACAATCGACCGCCGCCTCTTGGAATGATGCCGCAACGTCGGCAATTTCTGATTCTGGAATCACCGGAGCCGGAGTACCGGCTAAATGCGAATCTGCTGCCGTCTGCCGTCTGCCGTCTGCCGTCTTTCCTGCACCGAAAAGATGATACCGCACTGCCGTCTTCAAACCGCTGAAACTGAATGCCAAACG
>Ga0082212_10008510_pt1 | contig 13386 bp, 13 predicted proteins | sample TergutNt197P3_FD_71548 | JGI IMG/M metagenome (GOLD analysis project Ga0082212, IMG submission 71548) | Neocapritermes taracua P3 segment gut microbial communities from Petit-Saut dam, French Guiana - Nt197 P3 | ecosystem: Host-associated > Arthropoda: Insects > Digestive system > Gut ... | reverse complement strand
GGAAAATCGCGGTATAATCCCTTATCGGTTAAAACATACACGTTATCGACACCGTCGACAACCACTTTTATATACTGTGCGTCCGCCCATTTCGGATTGACGGAATATTTCACGGATACAGGCATTTTGTAGGGATTATCCTTAACAGGCATTTCGTAGGGCGTGCTCCTGGATGTTTGCGCAACCGTATAGTTATCAAAAATGATAGAAAAAACAATCAAACTGATTGTAAAACATTTATTTTTCATGATTAAAAAATTGAAATTATCCGATTTATAAATTGCAGGGGCAAGTCATGACTTGCCCCTGCAGTTACTGCTTCAGGCAAACTTCGATGGCATCCATTGTGGAACGGAAAGGTTTGCTTATTTCGATTTGATCTTTTACGGTATTGACTGAATGGTGTACCGTAGCATGGTCTTTATTGCCTACTACCTTGCCTATGTGCGCAAAAGATGAATCTGTATATTTTTTTGACAGGAACATCGTGATCTGTCGTGCCAGAACGATTTCGCGCTTACGGGAAAGCGTCTGGATCAGCGCTTCGTCAAGATTGAAATAACGGCAGACAACTTCCTGTATCTTTTTGATTGTCAGTTGTTCCTTATCTATACAAATGGTTTGGCTGATGACTTTTTTGGCCAGCGTAAGATCAATTTCTTTGTTTGTAATCACGGAATTAGCCATCAGAGAGACCAGTACGCCTTCGAGATCGCGGATGTTTTTCGTCACACTTTCTGCAATAAAATCAAAAACTTCATTTGATATTTCCAAGCCTTCATGTGCAATCTTGTTATGCAGGATTTTTTTACGTAATTCAAGGTCGGGGCGGTCAATCTGAGCCGTCATTCCCCATTTCATGCGGGAAATAAATCGCTCTTCCATACCTTGCAGGTCTACCGGCGCGCGGTCGCATGTCAGTATGATTTGTTTTCCCAATTGCTGAAGATGTTTGAAAATATAGAAAACTGTTTCCTGCGTTTTGGTCCATCCTATCAAATCATGAATATCATCCAATATCAAAACGTCAATACTTTGATAGAAATTTATAAAATCGTTTGTCGAATTTTTTCGTACGGCGTCGGTAAACTGCAGCTTGAATATGTTGGATGAGACATACAAAACGCGTTTTTCGGGTAATAATTCGCGAATTTTCACTCCAATCGCGTGGCAAAGATGCGTTTTGCCAACCCCTGATGGTCCATAAAGAAACAAAGGATTAAAAGCGGTCGTACCCGGTTCGGATGCAACCTTTTCAGAGACGGCACGCGCTAATTTATTACTGTTGCCTTCGTAGAAATTATCAAAATTATACTTTGGATTCAACTGGGAGTCCAAATCCTGAGACTGTCCCTTAAATACCGGCGCCTTGGTTTCATCGATTTTATTCGGATTATACGATGATATGCCTTTCGATTTTTCTCCGAAATAAACAACACTGCTCCCATTCGTTTTTTTAGATTGTCCGCTGACTACTACACTGTATTTTAACATTGTTCCTTCCCCGAAGATGCGATTCAGCGTCATCTTCAATATATCTACATATCTCTCTTCCAAAATTTCATAAAAATAATGGCTTGGCACCTGAATCGTGAATTTCATGTCTTCGTAGGATAAAGGTATAATTGGTTTGAACCAGGCTTCAAAAGCAGCTTCAGATACTATATCTTTAATGACTTCCAGGCAGTCATCCCACATCAAATTAAAACTTTTTCCCATTTTTTTAAAATCAAAATATCTCTTTTCTGTAATTTTCGCGGTGCAAAGATTGTAATTATTTCAGATATAAAAAAACCCTTTTTCTGACGCTATTTTTCATGTTTAAATATCCTATTTTTTTTCAACTTGTTATGACTAACATTTTGATAATAAGTATGATTATACATCACGATTGTGGCGAAACCTTTCATGAATCAGAAGTTTATGCTTTTTGAAAAACTTTATCCCTAAATGTTCTTTTTTTTGGAAAATGTACAATAATCAAATGCTTATGTTGCATTTTAAGGTGAATTTTTTTTTTTGAAATTTAGATTTTGTCTAAATATAAAAAAAGTCTTGCATAAATGTTTTTTTTAATTAGGCAAAATCATTAGAACAACGAAAAGCGAACATATTTTTTAGGGTTTTGCTTGATATCTATCAACAGGTCGGAAGCGCTATTAACCGTACGATTCATATTATTGTACAGGCTTGAATCGTTCAGTAAAAGCCCGAATGTATTGTTACTGGCATTAAGTTTCTGCGATAAAACATTGATATCATCAAGCGTAGCGTTCAGCGAATGGACACTTTGTTCAAAATTAAGTTTGTTCAAATTATTGCTGAATGTGGATAGGGTGAGACTGGTTTCCTTCAATCCGTTTGCTATTTCAGTAACGTCCGTTTTTAAAAATTCATTGAGCCAGTTGGAGGATACTTCCAGCTGGGCAGTTGTTTTTTCCAGATTATTTAGTGATTGCGTTAAAGATGTATTGTTTACCAATAAATGAAGTCCTGTCAGGATAGAATCTAATTTCGGCATCAAGTCGGCAATCATGGGAAGAATATTCCCTTCGACCGACGTGATCATTCCTTCTTTGAACCGTCCTTCCAGCATGTCGCCGGGTTTGTGAAATTCGGTTACATATTTATTCAAATGGATGTGAAGTTCTGCTCCGCTCAGCAAGGTGGTTTCAATCGTTACAAAACTTCCCTTGCTGATCTTCATTCCCCTGTCAAGTCTTACTTCCAGCGTAATCCTGTCGACCGTCGAGTAATCATACGATATATCGCGTACTAATCCTACCTTAAAACCTTCAACGAATACCGGGGAAGAAACGTTGATGTCTTTTACATTGGTACATGCTACATAATAATAATTGGCCGGTTTAAACAGGTTGATACCTTTCAGATAATTGACGCCTATATATAATAATACAAGACTGATGATTGTAGTCATGCCGATAATTACTTCCCTCGAAATTTTTTTTTCCATAATGATGTTTTATTTTATTGATATATTCTGATGCCGTTTTTTGTTCTAATGATAAAAGCGCCCTTGAAATCTTTTGCCGCTTTTCGGTACATCCTTAATATTGTATTGTAATCGGAGGTTGCGCCATAGGTGTACTTGTAAATTCCCTTATCAATATAAAAAGATACATCGCTATACCCTTTCAGGCGTTTGTCCTTAAGAGATAACTGTTTGTCGGACGTAAGAATCTGTACTTTATATATGATTTCGTCCCGCGAACCCGTACGCGCTGTATTGTCTATTTTATCGGCGACTGTATTATTCGGGATGACCGGGCTTGAAAACAGGTCGTCAGTATCCTTATTCATGTCGGTCTGACGGGGAGTCATTTCAGTTATTTCCTCATTTTTTTCGGTCTGACGTGGAGGCAGGTAGACCGTTTCGGCTACAAAACCGTTCAAATCGCCCGATTTGCGATCGTACTCATATTTATAATTTGAAAAGGCTTTATAGATTGCCTGCGCCAGGTTTCGCTGCCCCTCTTTGGATGCTAAGTACTGCTGTTCGGTGCGGTTCGAAAGAAATCCCAGTTCTATCAGTACGCTTGCCATACCTGTTTTGCGTAATACAAGGAAGCCGGCCTGTCGTACACCGCGATTCCCGCGATTGATTCGTACGAACGCCTGTTGTATTTCGGATGCCAGCGACACGCTTAGTTCCATGTGTTTGTTTTGCATAAAATCAAAAATGATGTACGATTCGTCCGATGCAGGGTCGAATCCTTCATAGGTTTGGAGATAGTCTTCTTCCATGGAGATGACAGAATTTTCGCGCATGGCGACTTCCAGGTTTTCCTGCGAACTGGCCAATCCGAGTGTATACGTCTCAGTTCCCGATACGCTTGTTTTTCTAACAGAATTGGTATGGATAGAAATAAAAATGTCCGCCCTGTTTCGATTGGCTATTTCGGCGCGCTCGTCCAACGGGATGAATACGTCGGTTTTGCGTGTATACACCACCTTAACATCCTTATGATTCTGTTCAATTAAGTTGCCTAATAGCAATGCAACCGCCAGATTGATTTTTTTTTCATAAACGACAGCGCTGATACATCCGGGGTCTTTGCCTCCATGTCCCGGATCTATTACGACTGTAAAGCGCTGTTGAGCCTGAATATCTGACAGGTTCAGTAACAGAACTATCGCTGTAAAAAATATTCTATTCATTTTGTCAAATAGCGCTACAAACATACACTAAAAAACGTTATTTCCCAAAATATTTGTATAAAAAAAGAGGCTATCCGATTATTTACGGACAGCCTCTATGTTTTTTCTATTCGAATGACGTTAATTTTCCGAAATCACCTCGAATGGAATTTCAACCGAAATATCCTTATGGATGCGAACTTGTGCACTAAAGTTACCGACTTCTTTCACCGGTTCTTTGAGAATAATAAGTTTACGGTCCACCTCAAAACCTTTTTTCGCCAATTCTTCTGCGATTTGAATATTGGTTACCGAGCCGAAAATGGTTCCGGTTGAGCTTGTCTTAGCGCCGATTACCAGCGATATACCTTCTAATTTAGTGGCAAAATCCTGTGCATCCTGTTTTATCTTTGCTATTTTATGCGCGCGTTGTCTTTGATTTTCTGCCAATACTTTCTTTGCAGAAGCTGATGCGATAACTGCCTTTCCCTGCGGGATCAGAAAATTACGTCCGTAACCGTCTTTTACAGTTAAGATATCGTCTTTGTAGCCCAGATTTACTACATCTTCTTTCAAAATAATTTCCATATGCTGTCTCCTCTATTTTTATTATTTCATTAAATCGGTCACATACGGTAATAAAGCCAGATGACGCGCTCTTTTCACTGCCTGTGCAATACGGCGCTGGAATTTCAGGGACGTTCCGGTGATACGGCGCGGCAGTATTTTACCCTGCTCGTTCAGGAACTTTTTGAGAAATTCGGGGTCTTTATAGTCTATGAATTTTATTCCGTTTTTCTTGAAACGGCAATATTTTTTCTTCTTCACATCCACCGACATGGGTGTCAGGTATCTGATTTCAGAACTGTTTTGACTGTTGTTTGTTGCTGCCATGATTAATCCTCCTTAATTTCAATTTCTTCTTCTACTGTTTTGATTTCTTTAGTCTTCGACGTCTTTTTCTCTTCCTTTACTCCGGATGATTTCAGGTTTCTCCTCTTCGCCGCATATTCGGCAAAAAATTTATCCTGGTGGAAAGTAAGAAAACGGATGATGCGTTCGTCACGACGGTATTGTGTTTCAAGAACATCAATTACAGTTGGATTAGCCTTAAATTCAATAAGTTGATAGAAGCCTGTCGTCTTCTTTTTAATAGGGTAGGCCAACTTTCGCAAGCCCCAGTTCTCTTCATTGACAATCTCAGCATGCTGGGTTATCAATACATTCTTAATCTTTTCTACCGCTTCCTTCATCTGCGCATCAGACAAAACGGGAGTTAAAATGAAAACGGTTTCGTAATTGTTCATAAAATCTATTTGTTTTAAAATTTGCGGGTGCAAAGGTAGGTAATTTAATTGAAAATTGAAAATTGAAAATTGAAAATTATTGTTAATTTTTTATCCCACTTACCATACAATACATATTATCAGCCATTTAGTAATTAGTAATTAGTAATTAAACAAACCGCCTCATTCCCATTCTATCGTCGCGGGAGGTTTGGAACTGATGTCATAAACAACACGGTTGACGCCATCGACATTGCTGATAATCCCGTTCGATACTTTTGCCAGAAATTCATATGGCAGGTGCACCCAGTCGGCAGTCATGGCGTCGATAGAGGTAACTGCCCGCAATACAATTGTATTTTCGTAGGTACGTTCGTCGCCCTTTACGCCAACAGAGCGAATCGGCAGCAAAATCGCGGCAGCCTGCCATACCTTGTCATATAAATCCCATTCGCGTAATAAAGAAATGTATATATCGTCGGCATCCTGCAAAATTCGTACTTTTTCGGGTGTGATATCCCCAAGGATGCGAATGCCAAGCCCGGGACCGGGGAAAGGATGACGGGCTATGAATTGCTTGGGTAAACCGAGCTCCTGTCCGACGCGCCGCACTTCGTCCTTGAAGAGAAAACGCAGCGGTTCAACTAATTGCATCTTCATTTTTTCGGGAAGTCCGCCGACGTTATGGTGACTTTTGATAACCGTACCGGCGCCTGTAAGCGATTCGATTACATCCGGATAGATCGTACCCTGACCAAGCCATTGGATGTCATCGAGTTTGTTTGCTTCCTCTTCAAAGATATCAATGAATTTTTTGCCGATGATTTTTCGTTTTTGTTCGGGATCGGTAACGCCTGCCAAAGTAGCGTAGAATTGTTCGCGGGCATTGATACCCTTTATATTCAGCCCCATCGTTGCGTATGCCTCCAAAACCGATTCAAATTCATTTTTACGCAATAATCCGTGATCTACAAATATACAGTTCAGATTTTTGCCGATGGCTTTATGTAGCAGCATGGCTGTGACAGTCGAATCGACCCCGCCTGACAAAGCGAGGATGACCTTATCGTCGCCCAGCGTGCTTTTGAGTTCCTCAACCGCTGATTTAATAAATGAAGCCGGCGTCCAGTTTTTGGCGCAACCGCAGGCAGTCAGGAAATCATCTATTTGTTCCTTTGACAATAGTCCGTCGCTGTCAATAATTAGTACGGGATATTTTTTTTGAATTTCGAAAATATTTGATTGAAAGGTATTTATATCTTTTAATGAATCCGGACTTCCGGAAAATACGATACCTTTGACGGTACGATCGTTTTCTGGAAATCTGTTATACGGCACAATTTCGCAAAAAGTATTTAACTCTCTGATCCAGCGACCAATCAATTGTGTGGTTCGGGAACCGAAATCAAGTACAATTATTTTTTCGTTCATAAAGCAATGTGTTAAAATGAGCGTACAAAGGTAGAAATAATAATTATGAATTACGAATTATGAATTATGAATTTACCCGATTGTGGTTATTTGTTTTGAAATTCTTTCCATATTAATTATCTTTGCAGCGTTTTAGGGTTTTAAATAACCATTAACGTATAAATATGGATGACGAAGAGAAAGAAATAACGCGTAAAACATGGTGGATCATGGGTATTATTCTCCTGATACTGTTATTGGGTGTTGGAGCATATTATATCTGGTTCCAGCGACAGCAGATGCAGGAGATGTCGGATATGTTTGCACTTGAAAAAGAACTTTTAATGGATGATTTCGAAGAAATATCACTTCAGTATGAAGGGTTTAAATTCAGTGTAAACAATGATTCGCTCATTTCACTGCTAATAACCGAACAGGAAAAGGTACAACGTCTGCAGGAAGAATTGCTCACAGTTAAATCGACCAATGCACGCCGTATCAGTGAATTGAAAAAAGAAGTGGAAACACTGCGCAAGATTGCACAAAGTTTTGTTGTCCAGATTGATTCGCTTAATTCGGAGAACGAAAAGTTGAAAGATGAAAACAAACAGGTGACGCAGCGTTACCAGCAAGCCGCCACTCAGGCTGCACGTTTAACCAAACAGGTTGAAAATCTTACAGACCGTGTTCAAATGGCTGCCAAACTTGATGCGGTAAATATCCAGATGACGCCCATCAACAACAAGGGAAAGACAGCCAAACTTGATAAGGCCGATCAACTCATGCTGACTTTTATCCTGTCTAAAAATATAACGGCGCCGGTGGGCGAACAAACAATTTTTGTGCGTTTGATGAAGCCTGACGACGATGTCCTTCTCAAATCGAATTATGGTAATTTCAGGTTTGAGAACAGGGATATTCCTTATTCAATGAAGAAATCCATCGAGTATGACGGCGAAGAACAGTCTGTTGTATTGTATTGGAAGGTTGAGGAATACCTTTCGCCGGGTTCATACCGCGTTGATATATTTTCCGGAGAGAATCAAATCGGACGAAAAACGGTTAAATTATAAAATGAACGAATTACTAACAAATATTAATTTTTTTTACTATGCAAAACAGACGTAATTTTATCAAACAGGCATCCAGGTTAATGGTCGGAGGAGTGGTTGCTCCTAATCTGCTATCTTCCTGTATTAAGCACGTGCACACGCACACACATACGCATATTCACACATGGGATCCCGGTTTGGCAGATTCCCCTGTCGGCGTTGCTGCCAGAATTAATACCTCTAAATATTTAGGGCTTCAGTTGTATTCGCTTCGCGATATGGTCAGCGACGATGGAATAGAAAAAGTACTGAAAGTAGTCGCTAAGATGGGTTATAACAGTTTGGAAACGGCGAATTACAGTGACGGGAAATTTTACGGAATCAAACCTGCCGAGTTTAAAAAGATGGTGGATGATCTGGGTATGCGGCTGACGAGTTCGCATCTGAGCCGCGAGTTGACCGGTAACAGATCGGCAGACATGGCGTGGTGGAACCAGGCAGTGGAAGCACACAGCGCCGCAGGCATGAAATACATGATCATGCCGTCGTCGCCATTAAACAGTCAGGGAGGCGCTACGCAGCAGAATCTCGATAATTATTGTGATTATTTTAATGAAATAGGCAAGGTTACCTCCACAGCAAGCATCCAGTTCGGTTATCATAACCACGATGGAGAATTTAAAAATAAAATTGGAGGTGTTCCTGTTTTTGATTTGATGGTGAAAAACACAAGCGCTCCTCATGTTTTCTTTGAGTTAGACGTGTACTGGGTTAAGATGGGCGGATACGAACCGGTTGACTGTATGAAAAAATATCCAAGCCGCATCAAAGTATTGCACATCAAGGACGAAAAAGCCATCGGCGTGCATAATGTGGTAGATTTCAAAGCCATATTTGATCAGGCTTATGCAAACGGAATAAAGGACTGGTATGTCGAGGTAGAACAGTATGACGGAACCCCTGAAGAGGACGTAAGGAAAAGTGCAGACTATTTGCTGAAAGCCCCCTTTGTGAAGTAACAATGACTGATACAAAATAAAACAGGGCAACCCGCCCTGTTTTATTTTGTCAATTCAAAATTTTATTGATGCGAACCAGATGACGCCCTCCTTCGAATGGTGTGTCTAAGAAGGTGTCGATCATTCTGATTATTTCATCATTGTTTATGAACCTGGCAGGAATAATCAGAATATTGGCTTTGTTATGCGCACTGATCAGTCTTGCGATATCCGTATTCCAGGCCAGGCCAGCACGTATATGTTCGGATTTGTTAAGCGTAATCGCCATCCCGTTGCCTGTGCCACATAAGGCAATGCCCATTTCTATCTCACTCTTTTCAATGGCTTTGCATAGTTTATGCGCAAAATCGGGGTAATCGCAACTATCTGTAGAATCTGTGCCGAAATCAATATATTTCAAACCTCTTGTTTCAAGGTGCAGTTTAATGATTTTTTTTTGCTCAAATCCCGTATGGTCGGACGCTAATCCGATGGTCGTGTTTTTGAAATTCATCCTTTTACCATTTCCTTTACTATTTTTAATACATTTTCACCTGTGAAACCGAGTTTCTCATCCAGCACATTGTAAGGCGCCGAATAGCCAAAACCTGGCATACCGTGAATCTTTCCGTTGTCGCCGACAAGTCCCTGCAGCGTGACCGGCAAGCCCGACGTCAGTCCAAAACGCTTCACGCCATTGGGGAGTATGCTTTCCTGATAGTCAGCAGGCTGGTCCCTGAACAGTCCTTCGGAAGGTACTGAAATGACGCGCGTCCGGATGCCTTCAGCGGAAAGCAGTTCCATGCCTTCAACAAGTGTAGCCACTTCCGATCCGCTTGCCAGCATGACAATGTCGGGTGTCCCCTCGCAATCGCAAACGGTATATCCTCCATAAATGAGTTGCTCCGCTTCTTCGCGACGGTTACCGCTTACAGCGGGAAGATTTTTGATGTTCTGTCGCGATAGAATAAGCGCGGCAGGGCGATTGTCTTCCAAGGCGGCTTTCCATGCAAAGATTGTTTCTTCTGCATCAGCCGGACGAAGCACAAGCGTCGAACGTTTTCCATGATGGTTTTTCAAGTGTTCCATCAGGCGAAGCTGCGCTTCATGTTCAACCGGCTGGTGGGTCGGGCCATCTTCTCCGACCCGGAACGAATCGTGCGTCCATACATATATTACATGCAGATTCATCAATGCCGCCAGGCGTACCGCCGGTTTCATGTAATCGGAGAATACGAAGAATGTTCCACATACAGGGATAACACCGCCATGCAGCGCCATGCCATTCATGATACAGGCCATCGTCAGCTCGCTAACCCCGATTTGAAGGAATTGGCCTGAAAAATCGCCTTTCGTAAATGCTTTGGTGTATTTAAGGAAACCGTCGGTTTTGTCGGAATTACTCAGATCGGCAGAGGCGACAATCATGTTTTCGACCTTCTTTGCATAGATACCCAACATGGTGGCCGATGCTGCCCTTGTAGCGATACCGGCTTTCATCTCAATGGCCGGATAATTAATTTCGGGTGTTTTGCCGCTTAAAAACAAATCTAACTTTGCAGCCGGTTCCGGATTCTGTTCACGCCACTTTTTCTCTGTTTTGAGTTGTTGTAAATACCAGCCGTGCAAATCCTGTCCACGTTGGGCATACAAATGTGCGGATTCGGGAAAAATAGCAAACGGGTTTTCCGGATCGCCTCCGAGGTTTTTGACGGTTGCTTTAAAATCTGCTCCTGCAGCCGACAGGGGCTGTCCATGCGTGGCGACGGTATGTTCGTAGCTATTGCCTTGCGCATCGACTGAACCTTTGGCCATCGTTGTCTTGCCAATGATGAGGGTAGGGCGCTGTTCTTCAGCCTGCGCTATTTTCAATGCTTCGCGTATCCCGTCAACCGAACAGCCGTCCACCTGAATGACATTCCAGTTCCATGTTTTGTATTTAGCCGCCACATCCTCCGAATCAACTTCATCTACTTTTGTAGAAAGCTGGATGTTGTTGGAATCATAGTACATGATGAGGTTATTCAGTCCAAGATGCCCGGCAATACGACCTACGCCCTGTGATACCTCTTCCTGAATGCCTCCGTCGGAAATGTATGCGTATGTCTTGTGCGCCATCCATTCGCCGAAACGGGCAACCATGAAACGTTCGGCTATGGCTGCACCGAGCGCCATAGCGTGACCTTGTCCGAGCGGACCGGACGTATTTTCGATTCCATGCAACAAATCAACTTCCGGGTGTCCTGGCGTCAGACTTCCCCACTGGCGGAAGTTTTTCAACTCCTCAACCGGAATGAGTCCCGTTAATGCCAAGACTGAATAGAGCATGGGCGACATGTGTCCCGGATCAAGAAAGAAGCGGTCACGGAATGGATAATCCGGTTTGTTCGGATTGTAATTTAAAAATTCAGCATAGAGCACATTGATGAAATCGGCTCCACCCATGGAACCTCCCGGATGCCCGGATTTCGCTTTCTCTACCATGGAGGCAGCCAGAATGCGGATGTTATTGGCTGCCATGTTCATTGTTTTAATGTCGTTCATTTTCTTGTTTTATTAATTTTTATCCCTTTATCTTTTTTATCCCTTTTGCCTATTCGCCGCAGTTTTCCCTAATCAGTCTGTCTGCTACCGTATCGCCTAATTCTTTTGCCTTTTCAAAAGGCATACAGGCTTCCGGCTTTTTTTCCTGTCGCAAAAGGCTAACGCCCAAAATACGGTAAGCCGCTGCAAATTCAGGTTCCATTTGTATCGCTTTTTCTGCATTTTCCTGCGCTTTGGAAAATTCGTTCAACCGCAAATAAACAGATGCTTTCTCTGCGTAGTATAATGCATTTTCCTTATCCATCAGGATTGCCATGTCGATATCTCTCAATGCGCCTGTTAAATCGCCTGTCCGGAATTTGGCCTGTTCGCGGTAATAGTAAAATGCGTCGGAAACATTGCCATTCGTAGCTACTAAGTATTTATCATAATCTTGGACGACCTGATCGAATAGTCCAAGTTGCGTTTTGAGTTCTATGTTTTCGAGCAGGTATTCGGACGCATCCACCGGAGGCGCCTTGGCTACTGCGCTGTCAATAAGCGCAATGATTTCAAACGGATTGGCATCAGGAAATTGCTGTTTGCTTTTTGCAGCAAAATAGTAGGATGATCCGGATGATTCCGGTGAGTTATTGACGATTGAATAGGAATGGTATGCTTTTTCATAGTCCTGTTGAAAAAAAGCGATGTCGCCTTCTGTTTGGCGATAGGCTGGGAGGTCGGCTTCGGATATTGCTTTCCGTATGAGGTCTTCAGCCGTTTTTATTTTCCAGTTTTTGTAGTTCAGGGTACTGTCGTCTGCTATAACTCCTAAAATTAATGTTGCCTTTTTGAAGTTTACCTCCCCATTATTTTTTGTGTATTTGGCGGCGCTTTCCAAATCGCTCCATGCCTTATCCAGCAATTGCAACTGTTCGTTTTCGTTCGATGCCAGTACCTTCCGCAAATGGGCATGGTGCGAAGCCCGGTTGTAATAGCCTTCAGCATAATTGGGAAATGTAGCAATAAAGTCATTTAATGTTTCGAGATAGGTGGCCGCGTCCTGCTGGGAAGCATAAAGAAGCAGTGATAGCCGGGCATCATCAAAGGATGATGCCCATGCCTTGCGTATTCCTATTTCGGAATAGGTCATCTTAAACATATCAGTAGCAGTCGTTTGAATGTTTTGAATATAAGCGATGGGAATTCCAAAAGTCTTACCTTTTCCCGAAGCGTCGGGTTGCGTCATCGCAAAGACCTCGCCTGCTTCTGTTATCAGCGGATACCCAATCTGTGATTGCGGCAGAGGCATATCAATTTTGAAATAATCATAGACGCTGTTTACTTTTGTGATTTCCGAAATGTTCCCCTGCGCAAGATTACCCACTTCTTTGGAAGGCGGGAGAAAAACGATTTCATTCAGGTCGGGTGACTTTGCCGCCACCGTTAGAAAGACCAGTTTTTTCGGCACGGCCACTTTGAAGCGGATCACATCATACATATCGTCGGCGCCCAAAATATGCAGAACAGGCAGTCTTTCACCTGATGAAGTGATGGCAAATGCTTTTTCCGCTTTTCTGAATAATTCATACGAAGCGACAGCTTCGCCGTTTTCCCGAATGAAAAAACCGGCGCCTTTTTTTGTCATACCTTCTTTGGTTGTCGTTTCGACAGTAAAGATTGCCTGATTGGCTTTGTCAAGCCATTTGGGATTGCTGTTTTTCTGCGCTACTGTCGTAATTATTTGACTTACTGCCAATAACGATATAAATATTTGACGTTTCATAAAAAAGTCTTTAAAATGAACGGACAAAAATACTAAAAAAATCCCGAAACCTTTTTCAGTTCCGGGATTTTTTCGTGTCATTGTGCAGTAAAAATGATTCAAATAGCTGATATTTCTCTACAGAGTAGGTTCCATGAAACAAAAATCTGATATGGTAAAGAAAGATTTGAAAA
>Ga0082212_10008509_pt1 | contig 13386 bp, 9 predicted proteins | sample TergutNt197P3_FD_71548 | JGI IMG/M metagenome (GOLD analysis project Ga0082212, IMG submission 71548) | Neocapritermes taracua P3 segment gut microbial communities from Petit-Saut dam, French Guiana - Nt197 P3 | ecosystem: Host-associated > Arthropoda: Insects > Digestive system > Gut ... | reverse complement strand
AAAACGGTATGACATCAAGGGAAAACAGTATTTGAAAACACTGGAGAAGTATTACGTCGTGGATATCGGGATGCGCTATCTGTTGCTGGGCAAACGCGGCGCGGATGTGGGGCATATTCTGGAGAACGTGGTTTACCTGGAATTGCTAAGACGCGGCTATCAGGTGTATATCGGGAAAGTCGACGAACTGGAGGTCGATTTTGTCGCCATGAATCAGTCCGGAAGAACCTATTTTCAGGTGGCGGCAACCGTCCGCGAACAGGCGACGCTTGAGCGCGAGATTGCGCCGCTGAGAAAAATATCCGATCATTATCAAAAGTTTATTTTGACATTGGACGAAGACCCTGAAGCCGACTATGACGGCATCCGCAGGGTTCGCGCATTGGACTGGCTGATGCTATTGTAATTAAATGACAGACAAATTGTACTGATTAAAGCTGTCTACCTCAGTACTATTTTATATACACATTCCCGTCGTCGGACGACCCGTTATGCGAAAAACTCTTACAGTCGGTATGCAGAAATAGCGTATATGAATGCGTCGCCCCGATTTCCGGCGAATCAATCCACCATCCTTTTTCAGTAACTGTTCCGGTAAAGCGAATGCCGGATGGATAATTCGCCCGCGTCGCGGCGTATGTGTTGAAAACCGGTTCATCACTGGTTATTGTCATACTGAACGTAACGTCGTCGAGCGAGCGCGACAATTCGCCATGTGTAATTTCCATGACAATACCGGTGCCGTTTTTCCAGCTTCCGTAAAAATCCGCGGCGAGCGCGGCTGCGGAAGCAGACGGCGCAGGCGCTTTCGGTATTGTCATCAAAGTTTCCGGCTTAACTTCCGGCGCTTCGACAGGAGGCGTTGGCTGCGCGCCTGATTTCTGATTTACTGCCGTCGCAGCGGTTAGTGGAATCGGCTGCTCCGCAATTTCCTGCATAACAGGCGTATTGGAAGTCAACGACGGTTCAATCTCAATTGGCGCGCCCGGTTCGTCCGGTTCATGTTGCTCCGGAGATGGCTCTGCGACTGTCTCCGCAATAATTATCTTTTCAGGATTAACGGCGGTTTCACGCGCGGGATGGGCCAACATGAAATACAGCGTTGTTGGAATTGCAAGTATAACAGCGAACAGAATTGTCTTTTTAATTAATGATTTTTCATTGCGCCCTTGATTTCCTTCTTTGTCCGTGGATCCGGATATCGCGTCCGTCGAAACGACAAAGTCGGTGATTTCCGGTACAGTTGGAACCACATTAAGCTTAACAGTATCCTGTCTGGGGATTGGCGCGGGAATGGACTCAAACGCAGACGCTTCCGCACCCATGTTTTCCAGAGGATTTCCGTAATATACGAAACGCATCCAGTCCGTGCCCCCGGAAGGATCGTCAAGAAACCGCTTGCGCGCCTCCATAGTGGCCTTGCCGTAAGACATTCCCTGAAGCACGTTCGCAATAAGCTGTTCCGAGAAAAGGCGGCTCCCCTTATCCGTAATAGGCATTGTTGCGCAAAGTATCGGTCCGCATCCGGCGGCGATAAGCGGCCGGACAATTTTTGTGCTGCTGCCCCGAGCCGGTCCGCCGCCGCAGCCGTTCAGGAAAACGAACGGGCGTCCGAAATCGTCCAGCGTAAGCGCCGTGCTTAAATAAAAACGGCCTTTTCTGGACAACCTCAGATATGCGCCCTTTTCTTCGTCAATGTCTATGTGTCCGCTGTAATGCACGATGTCAAACCTGCTTCGCAGGTAGCTGTATATTTCCGCGGATGTGATTTGTTCTCCGGCGATTAACGTACAGGCGATGCCGTGATTCCGGAAATACTCCATAAGCCGCTTTGCTTCCTTGCGCGACTCAGGAAGGTCTTCGGTTGGGTTGGTGAGAAACAGGCAGGTTTTTTGACGTATTCCCGCCGCCGTTTCAGGTTTTCGGATTTCATCAACAACGGCCTGACGTCCTCCCATCGCGACATGGACGCCCAGCTTACGGATTTTATCTCTTGTAATAAGCTGACGCCCCATGGCAAAACGAACGCCCAGAAAATCTCCGTCCCATAAAAGTTCCCATGGAATGGCATGTCTGTTTGTTGAAAGAAGCAGCGCTTCGCCATCCTTTGGAAATAATGCCCTTATTTCCTTTGGCAGCAGGTGCTGCCTTAAATCGTCTCCCGCCTTGCGCACTTCTCCTATATTGTCATTGCGAATTGCCGCGAACTGTTTTCGTACCAGTTGCCGTATTATGTTCCAATCAATTTCATATGTTATGTCCTGTCGGCCGGCGTTGAGCTGCCCGTAGTCCAGCTTCGCGGTGGTTTCGCCGTTTTCCGAGATTTCAATGGTAAGTATGTCGGGTCTGTCGGTCATGGCTGTCTCTGAAATTGCGCTTGCCGCTTACCGTAGTCCATTTTCAGGCGAGTCCGGATTGCCGCCGAGGTTGATTTCGAAGCTGTCGTCTACAACCAGAACGACACCGTCGTCCGGCATAACAATCCTGATCTGATTGGCGTTGTCGATGCTCTTCAGAATTTCTCCGTTGCGTTCGTACAAATCATAGCGCCTGGGCGCTCCATCAGACATGGATGCCGTCAGTATCTTTTTATGTGACTGTATGCCAATCACATTAATGCAGAGTTTGCTGCCGTCCGGCAGGAGGATTTTTTTCCCGGAAGGACTGTAATTATCGCCGTAACCACGCATGGCCGGCTGCGGCGCAAGCATTCCTTCCCCTCCCGCAGTTATTATATCCCGCAGATTCAAGACATGGTTAAGCACGTGGCGCACCCCGTGCCTGACCCATGCGAATTCAGGTTTCGGCGGCGACTGCACGGCTAAAGCCATCAACAGAAGGTTGCATTCCTCGCATTTCTCCAGATGCTCCAGAATGCCCGCGCTCGTTTCGGAATCGGTTTCACCCCTGTGAAAACGGGGTATCTGTTCCGCCCGTAAACAGTTGTTCCAGTCGATTTCCTTCGGATTTATTTCAGACGCCCTCCGGGCTATCCGGGTCGCGATAACGTTCATGGTCAATGCAACGCCTCCTCGTGTTATGAATATCCAAAATAGTCTGGATACCTCATGGGTTTGTCCGAACCGGCCTACGACGCTTCGTCTTCATGGCTTTCATGGCTGTATATAGTGTATCCCAGTTTTTCCATATCGTCCCTGACGCGCGGCAGAATCCTTTTCAGAGTTGCTCCCGGCCAATTATTTACCGTCGTTACAGGAAGATTGTAAGTTTCCGCGATTTCACGCAGCTTGAATTCATATCTGTAAAACAGTTCAAAGGCCGTTTTCTGGCGCGGATCGATGTCGGTTTCTTCCATTGCCGCACCGATACATCGCCAGAGGCAATTCAACATTTCCCCGTGTTCCAGATCGTCTCTGGATTCCGGCTGCTTAATCATATTCAACAGGCCTTCGATATTCTCATCATCCAGGCTGAGAATGGTTCTTTTCCGCGGCGCGTTTTCCGGCGGTTCTTCATCGCAACCGCCGGCGTCATGCGGAGATTCATATTTATGCTGTTCCTTTGTGTCTTCACAGCAGCTTGTAACCACACGTGCCAGCCATGGCGATATTTCACGTGTTTCGTCAAATCCTTCAATATAACGAAAAATTTTAATATCCACCAACGACTTGCAGTCTTCCCACATTTCCGGAGCAAAGAAAAGTTTTTTCCGGATGATCGTCAAGATGAATCCATCCCAACGTTTCCAGAACTCTTTCCAGTTCCTGTCTTCGTACAAATTGTTTTTGAGCGCTAAAAAAGCCGCAGTCTGGTGTTGCGATGCAGGCAATTTACACTCCTTTAGTTAATACGGTCATAGCGTTGAATTTTTTTTGTTTCCATAAAAAAAATTATAAATAGTTTTACCTGCAAGGGGAAAATAATTATACCCGATCAACCGATCCAATGGCTTGCAGGCATGCCAAGAAAGTCTTCCAGCGCAATGCCGTCTCCGCCCACAAGTAAACTGCGACGCGGCTTGAACGCTTTTACAAAGGCGGCGGTTCCCGCATGAGCAAGAGGCGCGCGTCCGCTTTTTACTTCAATTGATATCAGTTCCCGCCCCGCCTGCACGACGAAATCCACTTCATGGTTTCGTTCGCGCCAATAGTAGAGTTTATATTCGCCTGTCATTTCGGAGTTAGCCAGATGCGCCCCAATGGCGGATTCCACCAAACGTCCCCAAAATTCAGGATTCGCGCGCGCTTCCGCCAGGTTAAAACCGCAAGCCGCCGTCATAAGAGCCGTATTGAGTACCTGTAATTTAGGGCTGGAAGCACGGCTGCGCGCGGCATCACCGGCATACTTTGGCAAACCGCGCACCATGCCGACGCCTTCCAGCAATTCCAGGTAATGCGCCAAAGTGACGGTGTTTCCGGCATCCTGCAATTGTCCCAACATTTTGGTGTACGAAAGAATCTGCCCCGAGTACCGGCAAGCCAGTTCAAACAAACGCCGCATGAGTGCAGGTTTGTCCACTCTTGAAAGCAACAGCACGTCGCGCGAAACAGAGGTTTCAATAAGGCTGTCAATGATGTAACGGGACCAGCGCGCAGGTTCCGAAATAAATGATGCCGCGCCCGGATAACCGCCGTAGAATATGTATTCATCCGGCGTCCAGTTGAAAGCCGCGCGCATTTCCGCGAACGACCAATGCGGCAGATACAGAATTTCGAAGCGCCCCGCAAGGCTTTCAGTCAAGCCTTGCGCAATCAGCAGCGGCGCGGAACCAAGTAATACAACCTTGAGAGGAAGCCGCGTCCGTGTATCTTCATCCCATAGGCGTTTCACCGTTTCCGACCAACCCGGGATTTTTTGGATTTCATCGAATACCAACACCGCGTTATTCACAGCTTTGGCTTCCAGACGAGCGATTGCCCACTGCTGGTCAATCCAGCTTGCGCCGCGCAATGTCGGTTCATCCGCGCTCACATAGCGTAGCGGAATCTCAAGTTCATCGGATGCCTGTAACAAAAGCGTCGTTTTACCTGCCTGACGCGGCCCGGCAAGCACCTGTATGAAATGGCGCGGTTCGGTTAGCCGCGTTACAAGGGTTTCGAATTGCGGGCGACGGAAAAGATTTTCCTTTTTACTCATAACGATGAGTATTTTTACTCAGTACGCTTAGTAAATCAACATGAAAAGATGTATTTAAAAATGCCTGACCCGGATACTTTATACCGATTCGCAGCGCGGAGGCGCAATATGGCGTATGTAAATCGGCCAAAACTGAATACTTCGATCAGCGTTTCTCGACATGAATCGCCGTTTTCAGGCGGATGTCGCCCGCAGACGCGCCGACAAGGATTTCGATATTGCCTTCCTCCAACTGCCAGCCGTACTTATCCTCGTCCCAGTGACGCAGGCTTTCAACGGGGACTTCCAAGGTGACCGTTTTGGATTCGCCCGGTTTTAACGCCACGCGACTGAACGCTTTCAATTCTTTCTCCGCCCGGAAAATTCCGGAACCCGGATGGCCGACATACAACTGAACCACTTCCTCCGCTTCACTGTTTCCGGTATTGCCTAATCTGAAGCTGATTTTTATCGTTTCATCCTCGCCGTATTTCGTTTTGGAGGTTTTAATATCGGAATATTCAAAAGCGGAGTATGTCAAACCGTGACCGAACGGAAACATCGGCCGGATGTTTCGGGTGTCGAACCAGCGGTATCCTACCAGGATTTCTTCCGAGTAATACGCGATGTTTCTGTCGCCTGAACCGGTTCTTTCACTCTGCGTTCCATCAACAAGGTTGACGAAAATATCCGGTTTCACTTCGCCCGTCTGCGGATAATTGCCAAGCGCGTACGCGGGCGAATCTTCGAGTTTTACAGGCAGGGTAAACGGCAGCCGTCCCGCCGGCGACAGTCTTCCCAATAACACGTCGGCCAGGGCATGTCCGCCCTCGCTGCCGTTGAACCATGACATGACGATCGAGGGCGAGTGTTCATTCACAACGTTCAGATCAACCGGGCCGCCTGAAACAATGATGGTAACAATATTCGGATTCGCTTCGGCAACGGCCTTAATCACTTCGTCCTGTCCCGATGGCAGTTGTGTCGAAGCGCGGTCGCTGCCTTCCGTTTCAACCTCTCTGTTCGTGCCTCCGAAGAAAAGCACAATATCGGCGGTTTTTGCCGCTTTCACCGCTTCTTCCATCAATGCCGTGTCGGCGGCGGTATAAGGACTCGGCGGCGGCTGCCCGAACTGAAATCCTCCGCGGCTGAACCCGCGGTATCCGGGCGCGTACACGATATTGACGGAATTGCCCAGGCGATCCTTCAAACCCTGCAATGGCGTGATTTCATACAGGGTTTTCACGCCCGCTCCGACTCCGCCCGTGGCGGTTGTCCGCGTCGCGTTTTCACCAATAACGGCGATGGTTTTATATTTTTTTACATCAAGCGGAAGCTGCGCTTTTTCATTTTTCAGAAGGACGATCGCCTTTGAAGCCACGTCATACGCAACCTCCTGCTGCTCCGGCTGAGAAGTTATGGCCTTGTTTGCCTCGTATGCCGGAACAGGCTTTACATGCAGGCGAACGCGCAGAATTTCACGAACGCGCCGGTCGATAATATTCTCTGACACAGCGCCTTCTTTAACCGCATCTGCCAGGCGTTCGCCGAAAAATCTCCCGTTCGGCATTTCAATATTCAAACCGTTTTTGATTGCGTCCACGGTCGAATGCGTGCCGCCCCAGTCGGATACGACTAATCCTTTGAACCCCCATTCCTCGCGCAGGATTTTTTCCAGCAGGAGATGGTTTTCAGAACACCATTGTCCGCCGATCTTGTTATATGCAGCCATCACGCCCCAGGCGTCCCCTTCCTTCACGGCGGCTTCAAAAGGAGGGAGGTAAATCTCGCGCATCGCTCGCGGACTGATAATAACATCAACCATGCCCCGGTTGTTTTCCTGACTGTTAAGCGCGAAATGTTTCAGACAGACGGCAATGCCGGCATCCTGCGCGCCCTTTGTATAACCGACGGAAAGCCGCGCGCTCAGAAACGGATCTTCGCTGAAGTATTCGTAAGTCCGGCCTCCTGTCGGAATCCGTTGAATATTGATTGCGGGGCCTAAAAGCATGTCTTTCCCACGCAGCCGACCTTCCGTTCCGATGGCGGCGCCGTATCTGTACGCAAGTTCGGGACTCCATGTCGCGGCTAAAGCCGAACCCGACGGGAAATAAGTCGCAAGGTCGTTGCCGTAACCCGCGGGCGACCATGATCTGGCTTCCAGTTCCTCACGGATTCCAAAAGGGCCGTCGGCAAATTCAAAATCGGGAATACCCAACCGCGCGACGCCGGCGGATGAAAACATCCGTATGCCGTAAAGCATTCCCAGTTTTTCATCAAGCGTCATTTCCGCCAAAATTCCGTCTATCTCGGCGTCGTACCGTGCCAATGCCGAATTTGCAGGGCTGTTCGCCTCTGTGCATGCTGAAAGAGTAAAAAATGAAAATATTCCGATGATTGCCGGAAAAATTAAAGCAATGCGCCGCTCGCGTGTATTTATTTTCTTATTCCTTTTTATCCTGCAACCAAAAACCATTTCAACACCCCGGTCCTGATAATCCCGTTTTAATTTGTACCGATATATGTTTCAAGCGCCTCCGCGACAACGGTGTTCAGTTTTTTTCCGCTTGCTTCGGCTTTATATACAAGCTCCCTGTGTGTTTCCGGCGATACCCGTACCTGGAACAGCCCGGAGTATTCTTTCTCACCAACAATGCCTTCATGCTTGCAAAGATCGAGATATTCGTCCACGCTTGTTCGAAATTCGCGATTTATTGATTCAACATCCGTCCCCTCATACGTTACAAGTGCGCGTATGCCAAGCACCTTGCCGAAAAAAACAACGGTCTGGAGCGCTATACACAACGCTGCCATGGTAGCCTTTGTATTCAAGCATATTGTAATTCATAATTGATATTTGGTTACTATATAACGCAAGAAATCAAAATTACAAGCCATTTCCATCCGGTAAAAACAATAATGAAAAACCGTGATTATATATTTCTGTTGATTTTCTACAGGAAGGTTTATATGATTCTCATGTTGATATTCAAAAGGAATCGATATGACACAACATCGGAAAGAAGACGTACTGCAGGGCACGCTCGACCTGCTCATACTCAAAACTCTTGACGCGATGGAATCCGTGCACGGCTACGGCATCGCCCAGCGCATCCGGCAGATTTCGGACGACACGCTGCAACTGAACCAGGGAACGCTTTACCCGGCATTGCTGCGATTGCATCAGCGTGGATGGATTCAATCGAAATGGGGCGTTTCCGAAAACAACCGTAAGGCAAGATACTATTCGCTTACGAACGCGGGGCGGATGCAGCTTGAGGAAGAAACCGAAAGCTGGACGAAAATGGTTTCCATCGTCAATCGAGTATTGCAGACAAGTTGAACGACAGGAGCGCCGTCATGATGGAACGAATACGCATATTCGCGTCACGGTTCGCCGATCTTTTCCGTTCGCGGAAACTCGATCAGGAACTTAAAGAAGAACTGGAATTTCACCTCGATATGCAGATAGATGAAAATCTCCGCAAAGGAATGAATCCCAAAGAGGCGCGCCGTCAGGCGCAGATAGAACTCGGCGGAGTCGACCGGATTCGCGAGGAGTGCCGCGACAGGCGCGGTTTTCCATTTCTTACCGACTCCATTCAGGACATTCGCTACGGCGCGCGACTTCTTATGCGAAATCCGGTTTTCGCCTTCACAGCCATTGCGACGTTAACGCTGGGAATCGGCGCAAATACCGCTATTTTCAGCGTCGTGAATGCCGCGATGCCGCGCCCGCTGCCTTTCGATCATCCGGAGGAATTGATAAAAGTCGCTTACAACTGGCCCGAAGTTAAAATTGAAATGTCGTTCAATCACATGGGATTGAATTTCCAGGAATTACGCCAGGGTTCCGAGAATACCGTTGAAATAGCGAGGCTACATATTCAGCAGGTAAACCTGAGCGGCAAAGAGGGCGCGGAGCGGATAAGCATTGGAAGAGTTTCCGATAATTTCTTTTCGGTTCTAAAAATGCGGACATCCACCGGCCGCCTTTTCCGGTCAGGCGACGATCAACCTGAGGCCGATCCGATTGCCGTCATAAGCAATGGTTTATGGAAAAGACGCTTCGGCGGCGATCCCGACGTTCTGGGGCGTTCTCTTACTCTGAACGGAGTCGCATATTCGATTGTCGGAGTTCTTCAGACGGACAATTTACCACTGGAACTGAACGTCGATCTGTGGATACCTTTGCCTGCGCGCGAAAGCGGTTATAACCTGGTTGGCGGAATCAATGTAATCGGCAGACTTAAGCCGGACATCAATATTGAAGCCGCGCAGACGGAACTTAATCGCGCTTATCAGGAAAGCATCATATCCAGAGTACGAAAATCGGACGATTATCTTGTCGCCGTAAAGTGGGAAAACGAACTCTCAAAAGAAACCCGGAGTTCGCTTTTTTTGTTTCTTGGCGTCACCGGGATTGTTCTTCTCATTGCCTGCGCAAACATAGCAAATCTTCTACTCGCGCGGACAATAGCCCGTGAAGATGAAATGCGCCTACGCGCCGCTCTGGGCGCGGGTCGTATACGTATTTTCCGGCAGCTTTTGGCGGAAAGCCTGCTGTTGGCCTTGCTTGGAGGCGGAATGGGAATGGCGCTCACATTCTGGACAAGAGGACTTTTAATTACGCTCGTTTCAAAAAATCTTACATACATTTCATCCATTCCTGTTGACTGGCGCGTGTTTGGATTCACGCTGCTTGTTTCGGCTGCAACGGCGATAATCGCCGGCGTAGTACCGGCATGGCGGGCGGCATGCTTTTCGCCGGCGTTATCAATGAATGAAGGACGGCGCGCTACAACCGGCAAGGGCTTGCGTGCGGTTTTCCGGCTGTTCGTAGCCGCGGAAATCGCGCTTGTTTTGACATTGCTTATTAGCTCGGGACTTCTTCTGAAAACTTTCCTGCTTCTGCGGCAAATCGATCTCGGATTTAAGCCCGAAAACATTCTGACCGCCGCCGTTGACCCGGCGGCGATAAAATATCCTGACGCTTTCGCGCGAACCGAATATTTTGAACAGGTGCTGGAACGCCTGCAAACAATTCCCGGCGTCGAAGCGGCTGGGATAACCACAAATCTCCCCTTTGCGGGACTCACCTCGTCGCTCAGCGTAGACTTTAAGGTGGAAGGCTCAGATGAAGAGATTCAGTCAAATGCGGTTTTCAGATATGCGCAGGTCAGCGATGGCTACTTTCGGACGATGAATATTCCTTTACTGGAAGGTCGTTTATTCTCTCACTCCGACAGAGGAAACGCCGCCGAAGTCGTGATTATCGACAATTCTTTCGCCCGCCGCTATTTCGCGGGAAAAAGCCCGATTGGACGCCAAATCTCAGGGTTTGGGAAAGACCCTTTAACGATCATCGGCGTGGTTGGAGAAATTAAGACTAATCGATTGGCAGACGCTTCCCCGCAGATTTACAGACCCTATTTTCAAAGAAGCGCGATTGCCGCGCCTGTCTGGATGACTATCGTCGCGCGGGCGTCAAAAAAATCAAAAGACCCGATGAAACTCGCCGTGCTCATAAGTCAGGCGCTTCAAAGCGTCGATCCGGATCAGCCGGCTTTCTACGTGAGGACGCTGCAAGACCTGACTTTAAATTCGATTCAACGACAGAGGGTTCGTTCGTATGTGGTCGGCGCGTTCACGGCGCTTGCATTGCTATTGGCGTTTATCGGCATATATGGAGTGGTTTCGTTTTCAGTGAACCGCCGCGTTCATGAAATCGGCATCCGTATGGCGCACGGCGCGACAAGGGCGGGTATTGTGAAACTGATTTTGCGGGAAAACATGATTATCTGCATGTTCGGCATTATTTTGGGCGCGGCCGGCGCGATTACAACCGGGCGGTTCCTTGCGAGTCTTTTATATGGCGTGACGGCGTATGACGCATCGACATTCATCATTGCGATTGTCTTTGTCACGGCGGTCGTTTTCGCCGCCGTATTAATTCCGGCATACCGCGCCGCTTCCTCGGAACCGGCAGCCTGCCTGCGCCATGAATAATTGCTTAATAAATAAATGTGGGGGGGGACAAATGTTATTCAAAAATAAAACGGACTTATGCCAATATCTGCTGACAATTATAGTCGTGATGATTCTGTTGACCGGGTGTCATCGTAACGCGGTAATACCTGTATCGCCGGTGGACGCCGACAGATTTATGATTTCAGAAGCGGCAATAGAACATCATCTTTATGGATGGCAGCAGGCTGAAATCTTATATGAAAAAGAATTTAATATCAGGCCGACAAAAGAAATTGAAGGAAAACTAAAACAGCTCAGGTTTTTGATTTTGATTCGAGAAATTGAAGAAGAAATTTATAATCCGAGAGCCGGTGAAATTGTTGAATATCTTTGTACGGGAGACGACCCATACGATAAAAGATTATGTGAAATCGTAAAATGGGTTCAAAATGGAAAAAAGGCTGAAGAACTGAATTCAAGCTGCTTTATTCCCGTAAAAGATGATCCTGTCTTTGAAAATTATCTCTCACTGCTTTTGTTTCAGGCTGTTCCTCAAGCGGATGTTTTTTCATTATTAAAACCTCTTGAAACCAAAAAACAATCCCCGCTGTTTTTATATATGAATTCCCGTGCGCTGACATCTGTCGAACCGGCTGAATTTGAAAAGGATTATCCTCATTTTACCGAAGGATTTGTGTTTTTGGCTGAACAGTTATTCCTAAAAAACAAGTATCGAAGTTCTCGTGAATTTTATCAAAAGTCGCTGGAATTAATTCCAAATTATACAAAAGCAATTTTAGGCATTGGCGACATTTATTATGCTCTCGATGACTATGAACGAGCCTTGCATCATTATAATATGGCATTACGATATATCCCCTCTGACAGCGAGGCGTTATTTCGAAAAGGTTTAACACTGCATCAATTGAAAAGACATGAGGAATCTAATGATATCATTGATAAAATGTTACAGGCAGGCGTTGTGCGAATACAAAACAAATGGGTTAGCGGCATCCCCGCCGCGCAGTATTACCAGGGGCAGGGTTATTACGTAAAGGCATATAATCATTATTTATTAAAAGACGATATTAAATCAAGGGAATTTGTCGATTTGTCAAAAAAGCAGCTTCCATATCCATATTTTCCTGAGCCAGTCTATCTTTCCGGAGTCTTATTTTATAATTCTCAGGAATTGGAGGCATCGCTTCAGGAATTTTTAAGTATAAGAAATGTTGGAAATTGCAACGTACCGCTTCATATCGGATTTATTTACGAAAAACTTGACGCGGCAAATCAAAATATTGACAATGGCGAAATGTCTCCCTACCCCAGAGCGATTTTGCCTTTTTTAGAAACAGCGGCATGTTTAGATCGTGGGGTACAATCGTTGAATAATTCAATAAATGAGTTTGATTTCTCGGAATTTGAACAGGTCGAACAGGAACGAATGAAAACGGATATGGCTATAAAACTGACGACTTTAAAAACGTCCTCAAGGTCTACGGTTGAAACCATAATTAGCCGAATTGACGAATATGCTCTCGCGCGTAAAAAGGAATTGCTGGAATCTTTAAACGAAATTCTTTCACGTCTGAAGTAGATCTATTGTAGAAAGAAATTGAAATAATGATTCGGGTGAATACACAGGCAGCATATCGAAATAAATACAAATAAAAGATGCCTTTTCCAATTGTTCTATTGCCTTGAATACCAAAGAAGTTTTGCCTAAACGGCGGGGCGCGTAAAGAACAATGTTATTGCCGCCTGAAAGCGTATTGACGATGTGCGAACACTCTTCTTCCCTTGGGCGGTTCGCGAACCGCCCCTACATTTGGAACGCGCGTCTTCGGCGCGCATTGTTTTTTTACCCGCCGGCGGGGACGCCCGCGCTCCCAGGTCTGCCCACTTCATATTCAAGTTACATCAACGATGGTTCACGTCAAGCCGCCGTGAGGCGGCCACTGTGTTGCGCTTGTTTTGTCTCCTTGACATATTGCCTAATATGCCTTCGTTGCCAAAACTGCGCGCGCCTTGTATCCATGCCCTCTTGCGCCGCCGCGCGACGAATCGGTATGAAATATCCGGGTTAATGAATCTGGAATTACCGTAAGTATTATTCGGTGTTCCGGAACAATACGGAGAGCGGTTGTACATTCAGGTTTCATATAACACGGAAAAAGAAGAAGTGTTGAAAAGAGAACTTCGCCCAATGGAAGCAATAGGCAACCTCCGAAAACCCCGAACTCTGCGTTACGCTCCCTCGACAAAATGCTCATTTACCTAATGTAAACTCCGCTTTTGTCTCGGTCGCAAGCCTTGATTTCGGGGTTTTCGGAGGTT
>Ga0082212_10008508_pt1 | contig 13387 bp, 13 predicted proteins | sample TergutNt197P3_FD_71548 | JGI IMG/M metagenome (GOLD analysis project Ga0082212, IMG submission 71548) | Neocapritermes taracua P3 segment gut microbial communities from Petit-Saut dam, French Guiana - Nt197 P3 | ecosystem: Host-associated > Arthropoda: Insects > Digestive system > Gut ... | reverse complement strand
CGGAAGTACCGCATATGACAGAGATATCCCCAGCAAGGCGCCTATGAGCGACACGCTCCCGAACTGTGTCACGATTGACGATATGATCTGCCTGCTCCTGTAACCCATGCTCTTGAGCGCGCCGATGTTGACCATGCTCTCCTCGATGCTGTTCACTATTCGGAAATGGATCACGATCAGGCTGACCGCAAGCAAAATGACCGAGAAACCGGTGACGATGAGCGCGGCGACCATCGGAATCATAGTGCGCGCCTGCTTCGCGTTATCGATTATGAGAGTAAAAATCAAGCCGTCAGTGGAGATGTCCCTGTTATACTCGGCCTGGAAGAACATAGCGTCGTCCCTGTTCCCAAACCGCGCAAGAAGCAAGTCGTGGCTTCCGTCGGGGAGCCTCCGCAGCAGCTCGTCAAACATCGCATCGGACACGTAAAAACGGTGCAGGGTATTGTACTGCGCGCCCAGCATTATTTCCTCGGAAGCGCCGGCGATGGTAAAGTCCAGCGCCGCGCCTGAAATATTGACCGTGAAAGCGTCCCCAACCTCGTAGTCGTTCAGCAGCATCATAAAATACGGGATGTAGATACCGTCGTCCGCAAGAGGGCGGGACTCCCCTATCAAAACCGGCGCGTCCATCGTCTGATTTTGTTCGGCTTTCACGAAATACATGTATGCGATATTGCTCGCCCCGTCTATCATATAATCGCCGAAGCCGCCGACCGCGCTTTGCTTTGCCGTTTCAACCACTCCCGGGTAGTTGCCGATATAGTCCATATACCCGTCCGTTGGTATGGCGCTTGGGTATATTGCCATGAATTGCGAAGAGTGGGCCGCTTCAGCGCGCTCCTCAAAAAGCCCGCCTATGCCGAAGAACATCGCCATCCCGATATTGAGAAACATGGCGGCTATCATCACAAACAGCAGAAGGCTTATCGTCTGGCTCTTGCTTTTCTTCAAACCGGCCGAAGCCAGCATCCATATTTTATACATATCTACCACCCCAATCCCGTCAGGAACGCGGACAGCTCATCGTGGCGCGTTCTGTCTTCACCGTGGTAGGTCCCAATGTCGCATTCACCGCATATCACGCCGTCGCGCAGATACAGAACCCGGTTGCCGCGGAGCGCCGAGCGGATATCGTGCGTTACCATCACTATGCTCTGCCCTTTTGCGTTAACTTCCGTCAGCGCGTCGAGCACCGCCTCGCCGTTTGCCGAGTTGAGCGCCCCCGTCGGCTCGTCGGCGAACACGACCTTCGGGTTGTTTATCAAAGCGCGCGCGATACCGGCGCGTTGGGCTTCGCCGCCGGATACCTGCGAAGGGAACTTGCGCCACATGGTCTCGTCAAGGTTAAGGCCGGTCAGTTGCTTTCTTGCGCGCTCGGCTATAGCTTTGCGGTCCTTGCTGACGAGCAGGCCGCAGGCAAGGATGTTGTCCATGATGCTCATATTGTCGAGCAGGAACATCTGCTGGAAGACAAAACCGCAGTTGTCCCGGCGAAACACGGCGAGCTTGTCGTTGGACATACCGGAAATCTCTCTCCCATAGAATCCGATCGTTCCGTGCGTTGCCTGGTCCATGCCGGACAGCGCGTAGAGCAGCGTGGATTTGCCCGCGCCGGACGGTCCCATGATCACGGTGAAGTCACCCTCATAGATTTCCAGATCGAGGTTCTTCAGTACGTTTTGCCGCAGGTTTCCGCTTGTGTAAGTCTTGCATAGTTTATTTGTCTCAAGAATCGTGTTTTGCATTTTTATCTACCTCTCCAACATTATTACCGCCTGTTTGCGGTTACCTAATGTGGTGAAGTATACCCGCATTTTACTTATATACAATGTAACGCCGGTGAAAGGTTTATTAAACCGTTTTTAGAAAAATTTAAGAATAAGACGGGGGACGGTTCTCTGTCTTACGGCTTGACGCGCCGCAAGACAGAGAACCGTCCCCCATCTTATCCCCCGTCTTACGCCAGTCTTTGTCATATCATGCTGTAGAGCTTCTCCAGCGCCACTATGTATGTCCACAGCTCTTTTCGCAACGCTGTTTTTTCCGCTATTCTCGTTATTTTTTGCACCTCGGCGGCGAAAACCGTTTCCAGCCTTTCCATTGGCTTGTCCAGTTGGCGGAGGCTTTTCAGCGCGATCTCTACGGGCGTGGGCGCGCGCGCCGGCGCTTCCGCCCCGGCTTTGTCGTTGCCGTACAAACCGCCCTCGATTTTCATTGCAAGTTCCGCGATTTCGTCTTTCGGCATTGACGCAAGCTCCGTCAGTTCCTTTTTCTTGAATGCGACTTCCCCGTTTATTATCATGTTTTTCGCGGTTAACGACGTCTCGCCTATTGCGTCGATCGCAGCGGAGATTTTTGCATCGCGTTTTACAGTAGGCGCTGACACGTTGTATTTTTTTGCAATAAATTCTGCAGTTGTAAGTGTTTGAGGTTTAGGATCATTTTGATCCTTAACCTCCTCTTCTTTATTAAACTGGTTCTTTCCGCCTTCGTTTTTTAAGATTTTCCGTGCCGATCTGTAGTGCAGGCCGCGGAAGTGACTCATCTGGATCGGCGTCAGGTTACGCCGCGACACCTGCGTGGATATTATCCAGATCAGCGCTTCCTCCCTTGACGAAAACTCCTTGTCCACAGTGTTGAACGGGAGGTCGTGCTTCGTGCAGATCGCGTACCTGTTGTGTCCGTCCACCAAAACATCGCCCCAAAGCACCAGCGAGTCGCGGCAGCCGTTCTGCAATATGTTCTCTTCGAGCCGCCTTAAGGTTTCCGCGTCAAGAGCCGGCAGCAAGCTCTTAAACTCTTCGTCAATAACTATATTCCGCATCATATTTCTCCCCTTCACAAAACTACTTGAAATTATCCGCAATACCAGCATAAGGGTTCAAGTAACTTGAATGTCAAGGGGAAAAAACTATGGTATGTCGTATGCCTTCAGCTGCATTTCCATCCACATTACGTCCAGCCATTTACCGAACTTATATCCGACATTATGATATACGCCGACCTCCTTAAATCCTATCGCTTTATGCAAGCCGACGCTCTTTTCATTTGGCTGGGCTATACCGGCAAAAGCCGAATATATCCCAAGCTCCGCCAGCGCTCCGGCCAGTTCCGTGTATAACGCCCGTCCGATGCCTCGTCCGTGATAGTCGGGATCAATATAAATTGTCACGTCGGCGCTGTATTTATACGCTGCGCGCTCACGATGTTTTGAGCCATAGGCATACCCGACGATTTTGTCGTCCATCTCACAGACAAGATAAGGGTAGCTTTTCATTATTTTTTCCATGCGCGTTGCGAATCCCTTGATTGACGGCACCTCCGTTTCAAATGATATACAGCTATCGGTCACAAAAGGCGCATAGATTCCGAGAATATCAGGCGCATCGGATAAAGTCGCATTACGAATAATCATCATCATCACTCCCCGGCGCTTATTCTACCGGATGAAGCTTAATATGTCAGCCGGCCCTGACCTGACTTGCTCATTGAAGTTGCGTCCCGGTAATGATATTATAACGACAAACGACATCAGAAATATTGAAAGAACAGCGAGGGATGGACAATGACAAGGGAAGCGCTTCAAAAACTTATCGAAAAATTCAGCGACGATTCGCCGACAAACTACCTGGGCATGGCGCATAAGGACGTCGAGGAAAACAACTACGCGAAGAACAACCTGAGCAATACAAGCACCGCGCGGGAGGAATTCAAAAAAGAGGACTTCGGCGAACACAAGGGCATGAGGTTCTTTGAGCGACCCGTATTCTCAATATGCCGGGCGGACGACCCCGGCTTCATGGATATCAAAAAGCCCGAAGCCGTCGGGGAGCACCATCTTCTGCCGACGGACTGGCTGCCGGGGGCAAAAACGCTGATATCCTTTTTCCTGCCCTACAGCCGTTCCACCGTGGAGGCAAATAAAAAAGACCCCGTCGAACCCGCGATGGAGTGGCTATATACCCGCGTCGACGGGCAGATGTTCCTGCTTGCGCTCGGCGCCGCCGTCAGGGACGCGTTTATCTCCGAGGGAATCAAAGCCGTAACGCCGTATACGGAGGACGCCTTCATTATGCGCACCGGAGCGCCGCCGCAGCCGGGGACGGAGCATATCCCCCAGTTCTCGTCAAACTGGTCGGAACGCCATGTCGCCGTCGTATCGGGGCTCGGGACCTTCGGTATGTCCACGAACTTCATATCCCGTGTCGGCTGCGCGGGCAGGCTTGTCAGCGTCGTCACCGATTGGGACGTCGAGCCGGACGAGCGCGATTACAGCGACTGGCTCGGGTATTGCAACCGATGCGGAGCCTGCATACGCAAGTGCCCCGCGCAGGCGCATTTTGCGGACAGGCACGGAAAAGATCACGCCGTATGCGGCGCGTTCATCGGCAAAACATGCGCGAAGTACACGCCGCGATACGGCTGTGGAAAGTGCCAGTCCGGTATTCCGTGCGAATACCAACCTATGAAAGCGTAAAGCTATCCGGCGTATGAAGCCGGCGGGTTGACGCGCGCGCTGAACATATCGGGCGTCGCCGTCACGGGGTAGTTGCTAAGGTCGAGGCCGACGTACAGATCCACCCACTCATAGTAGTATTGATAGTTTTCGTACTCAAGGATGATCGTGGGCAGAAGGAGCTGCGCGTAGGTCTCGCCCCTTGACTTGTTGACCCACTCGGGGTTCCACAGGGACTCGGGCGTCGCGTCGCCGTTCACCTGGGCATAGAGTCCGAAGAAAATGGGCTCCGCGTAGATGACGCCGATCGATGTGAACGAGGCCTTGAAGTCCGTTATTTCGCCGGCGTTCCATTGCGCCACAAGGCCCGGGCTGCCCATGGATATCGCAACGACATTGCCCTCAAGCCCCGCGTCCATGGCCGCCGTGACGGCGCCGTCCGCAAAGTCATCGACGGTGCCGACGATGAGCCAGTACTTGATTTCGGGGTTTGTGGAGAGGATCGCGCCGGACACCTGATATGCCGTGGTCGAGTCAAGGTTGCCGACTATGGTATCCGCGTGGAAGTATCTACCGCTGTTGCTCAGCCTGTCGATTTTGTCCACAATGCCGGGATACGCTTCGTTGATGACCGTCAGCGCTCCGTCTATGCGCACGCTGATCTCCGGGACGACCGAGAAGTCCACGCCCAAAACTCCGATCTCGTCGGGATTCGCGTCGGGCCAGTTTTTCCTCTGATAATCCACGAGCCACTCGCCCATCTTGACGCCCACCTGATAATAGTCAAACCCGACGAACGGATTCTTCAGGAGGCCGTCCTCGCCCTTGGGAAGACCCATTGCGGGCATGAACGGGATACCGACTTCGCGGCACTTCGCGATGACCGCGGGGTATGTTGTGCTGTCAGGGTCCGTTATGATGCCGTCGAAGCCCTGCGACGCAAGGGTCTCGATCATCGAAATGAACAGGTCGTTGTCGCCGTCGACGTCCGCGACTTCCATATCGACGTTGGATTTTGATGCCCATACCTTGAACGAGTTCGCAAAATCGTCATAGAGCGGGCTGTTTCTCACGCGCAGATAGATGAACTTGTACCTGGGGTTCTGGTTGTAATCATAATCAGGGTCGAAGAAACCGATGTCGCCGGTGGTGTCGCGTCCCGCCGACTCGTCGAATCCCTCAAATTGCGCTGCGGGAGGGGGGCTTTCGGACGATGTCGACGAGGAGCCCTGGTTGCCGGAGCTTGACTGGTTGCCGCTTGTCTGGTCGCCGCCCCCGCCGGATTGGGTGCTGCCTCCGGCGTCGTCGTTCCCGCACGCAAACAGCGAGAACGCGAGAAGCAGAACTAGGAGAATCGCCAATGCTTTTTTCATTTTATCCTTCCTTCCTTATCCATTTGGACACATGATATTTATACAACCGCAACGCACAAGTCCACCCTTATCCCGACGTCGTCGTGATAAGCCGGGCAGCCTCGCCGCGGTTTGTACCAAAACTGACAATGCGGTATTCACACCGCGTGTTTTATTTTTGCCGATCTTTTTTTGCTCACATAGTCGAATGTCAGCGCCGTAAGCAGCAGCAGTCCGTATATGACCTGCGTCCAGAATGACTCCACTCTCAACTGCACCATGCCGTTCGAAAAAGCCGAGAATATCAGCAGACCGACGAACGCCCCCGCCATACCGCCCGTCCCCCCGCCAAAGGAAATGCCGCCGAGGATCGCGGCGGTTAGGCCGAAAAACTGCCTGTCCTTGATCCCGAGCGACGTGGCGGAGCTGACGCGCGAACAGAGCAATATGCCCGACAACGCACCCATGACCGAGCTGTTCATAAATAGGATGAATGAAACCTTCCTGGGGTTGATGCCTGAAAGCCGGGTGGCTATCGGATTGCCGCCGGTGAGATACATATGCCGTCCGAATTTGGTCTTTGAGAGGATTATTCCATATGATACAAAAGCTACGACGAGCAGTATTATCGACACCGGGAAAATATCGCCGATCCTGCCCGAACCAAGCCAGCGCATGAACGAATTCGTGACCGGTATCGTCGCGCCGCCGCTGAAGGTGTACGAGAGCCCTTCCGAAACGGCCGCCATGCCCAAGGTCGCGATGAACGCGGGAAACCTGACAATGTTGACCAGGGCGGCGTTTATTGCGCCTATCGCCGCGGCGGCAACAAGCGTCAGGATGAGCGCAGGAGCCCATGGCCACGACATATTGTGCATCAGGAACGCAAACATAACGCCGGCAGCCGTACCCACCGTTCCCATCGACAGGTCGAGCTGGCCTGATATGAGAAGCATCGCCGCGCCTATCGTGAGCATAGATGTGATCACCATTGAGTCAAGGATCGACCTTATGTTGGCCGCCGTCAGGAAACGGCCGCTGGAACCGATGGCGACGACGGTCGTAAGCACTGCAAGAAGCACCAGCAGGGCGAACATCTTAGTCTTGAAAAACCTTCTCAGAACATCCACAGTATTACTCCCCCCATCAGTCAAGCATCACAAGCTTCAGGACGCTTTCTTCCGTTGCTTCCTGTCTTTTCAGAGCGCCTGTGATGTGCCCGTTGCTCATGGCAATTATCGTATCGGCTACATTTATGACCTCGGTCAGCTCCGAAGAAATGAAAATCACCGCGATTCCCTCTTTTGCGAAATCACACACCGTCTGGTATATTTCCGCCTTGGTGCCTACGTCGATCCCCTTGGTCGGCTCGTCAAGGATGAGCACCTTTGTATCCATTTTGTCGTTGGTCCACCGCCCGAGGATGACCTTCTGCTGGTTTCCGCCGGAAAGCTCCAGCACCATCTTGTCCACCGTCGGGGTCTTTATCGAATACTTTTCCACGGCGCTTTCGGCGACGGCTTTCTCTTTCTTTTTGTCAAGGAACACGCCCCTCTTCATCTTCGGGAGTATGGCCGATGTCACGTTGTTGCTTACCGAACGCCCCAGCACAAGGCCCTGCTCCTTGCGATCCTCGGGACACAGCGCTATCCCCGCCTGTATCGCGTCCTTGGGGGATTTGAACTTCACTTGACTGCCATCGAGGAAAACCTGTCCCGATCTGATCGGATCCGCGCCGAATATCGCCCGCACAAGCTCCGTGCGCCCCGCTCCGACCAATCCCGCAAAGCCCAGCACCTCGCCCTTGTGGAGCGTGAAGCTGACGTCATATATATCATCCGTGACCAGGTTCTTCACATCGAGCATGACGTCCCCGAACCGCTCGTTTCTGCTCAGGTTTGCGTATGTGTCGCCGATGTCGCGTCCGACCATCGCCTTAATCAGCTCTTGCTCGTTTGTTTCGGACGTCTCAAGGGTGCTCACCAACTGTCCGTCCTTCAGCACAACTATGCTGTCCGTCACCTGGAAAATCTCGGCCAGGCGGTGGGAGACGTAGAGAATTATCTTCCCCTCGCTTTTCAGGCGCTTTATCAGGTTGAAAAGTATCTCTATTTCCTTGTCCGTGAGCGGCGCCGTGGGCTCGTCGAACGCTATTATCTGCGAGTTGCGCCTGTACGCCTTCATTATTTCGACCATTTGCTGATGCGCGACGGAAAGGCGGCCCGCCATTTCGTTCGGGTCTATCTCGGACAAACCGAATTCGCTCAGTATTTCGTTGGTCTTTTTCCGCAGCGTGGATTTGTCCACCCTCACGCCCTTTGTCGGAAGGTCTTCGATGAAAATGTTCTCCATCACTGACAGTCCCGGGACCAATTGCCTTTCCTGATATATGACGCTCACGCTCGCTTTTATTGCCGCGTGGGGCGAGTTGAAAACCTGCGGCTCGCCGTCTATCGTCATGCCGCCTTTGTCGGGGAGAAAGTCGCCGCTAAGAATCTTCAGCAGCGTGCTTTTGCCCGCGCCGTTCTCGCCCAGCAAGGCGCACACGCGTCCGCCTTCCACGCGGAAGCTCACGTCATTCAGGGCCAACACGCCCGGAAATTCCTTCGTGATGTTGTTAAACTCCATATATTGCGCCAAAATCAAAGCACCACCTTAACTACCGGCAATCGCCGATATCACCTTTTGGACGCCGCTGTTTCGGCAGCGCCCGCCCTTAGCATCTTCAGCCTTTGGTTTTCGCGGAAGAAGTCCAGCAGAAGCGCCACAATGAGGAGCGCGCCCCTTGCGAATGTCTGCCAGTATGAGCTCAGCCCCACCGCCGTGATCCCGTTGTTGAAAAAGCTGAGAAGCATGAGTCCGACAAGGAAGCCGCCCGTGCCGCCCGTGCCGCCCGTGAAAGATATGCCGCCCAGCACCGCCGCGGTGATGGCGTCCAGCCCGATCGAAAGCGCGACCGGGTCGCCCCTGCGGAAGTTGGAGGCATACAGCACGCCGCACAGCGAGGATATTATGCCGCAGTTGATGAACAGGATGCTATGGACTTTTTTCGGGTTGATGCCGGCAAGCCTTGCGGCGTTCCTGTTGCCGCCGCACATGAACATGCTCCTGCCGAACTTTGTCTGTGTCAGCAGAAGCCCGTAGAATACTATCAGCACCAGCAGTATGACGAACAGAAGCGGTATCATGCCGCCGAACGTGGTCGAGCCGATGCGCAGAAATGAATCGTTCAGGAACTTGACGGGAACCCCGCGCGTGATGACAAGCGCGGTGCCCGACCAAACCGACGACATACCTATCGTCGCTATGAACGCCATCATATCGAGCCCGTTGACGAAAACCGCGACTATCGTCCCCGTGACGGCTCCGAACACCAGCGTGATGAGCGCGGCGGGCAGCCAGGGGACGCCATTGCTAAGCATGGTCGAAACGAGCACCGCGGACAGGACGGTGACCGAGCCGGTGGACAGATCGACCTGGCCGGAAATCAGAAGCAACCCGACGCCAAGCCCCAAAAGGCCCGTGAACGTCGCGCTTTTGAGGAGAATCAGAATGTTCTGCGGTCTGATGTAGCTGGGCTTCATGAGCGTGAAGAACACAACGACTATGATCCAGATAGCGACCAGAAGGGTCACTTTGTTGTGAAGCAGGCGGAGTATTCGTGTTTTTACCATGTCATATCCATCCCTTTTGCCGCAAACGCAAACCGGCGTTGGCGATATGCGGCCGTAAATCTGCACATTCTGTCATAAACAACACATATGCGCTTCCCAAAAACATTTGGTTCCGCGCCTTCATAACTATACTGCCGTTGGAAAAAACTGTCAAGAAAAGAATATTCATTCATCGTTGCATATGACCACGTTTTTCAGAGCGCCGCGCTCCGAATCGTCCAGCGCCTCCTGAATGTCGTCAAGCCTGAAACGGTTTGTGAGAAGCGCGCCTACATCGATCATACCGCGGCGGTACATATCCATGTACTTTGGCAGGTCGCGCCTTAGCACAACGGCGCCAAGTACAGAGCCCGTAATCCTTTTCCCGTAGAGAAACTCCATAAAGTTGAAGTCCTGCATACCCTCGTTCCTGGGGTGTTCGTGCCCGACTATGACCATCTGTCCGTAATTTGCCGTAAGGTCGAATGTGGACCGCTTGATCCCGGGACCCGCCACGGCGACGAACGAATGATCGACTCCGAACCCTCCGGTGATGTCTTTTACCGCTTTTACAGGGTCTGTTTCCCTGGGGTTGACCGTGTGCGTCGCCCCGAACCTGACGGCGGCGTCCAGCTTGACCTGCTGCGTGTCGATTCCGATTATCGGTATCGCGCCGCTCAGGCGCGCGCCCATGATGGCCGACAGTCCGACGCCTCCGCAGCCTGTGACCGCGAAGCTCTCGCCGGGCGTTATCCTGCAGCGGTTGAGGACGGCGCCGAAGCCGGACATGAACCCGCAGGCCAGCGCCGAGCCGATTTCAAACGGTATGTCGTCGTCCAGCTTGACGATCATGCCTTCCTCGGCGTTTGTGTATGTGGAGAAGCCGGACGCGACGGAGCATGTCTGAATAACGCGCTCGCCGTTCAGGCGGGTATACGCGCTCGGCACCCGGAATGTGAACTGCGTTGTGTTGACGCACGCCAAATGGCGTCCGCGCAGACACTGCTCGCAATATCCGCAGCCATGATGTATTTCCGAGCATATCACCTTCTCGCCCGGTTTTACATATGTCACCTTCTCGCCGACCGCGTCGATGATTCCCGCGATTTCATGGCCTGCCGCGCCCGGCCCCTCATACTCGCCGTGCTCGCCCGTAAGCGCGTGGATGTCGCTGTGGCATATCGTACATGTCATTACCTTGATACGCACTTCAAACGGCCCGGGCTCCGCGAGCTCGACTTCTTCCACGACAACCTGACGCCCCATCCTTGGCGCCAAAGCCAGCTTAACTCTCATCGCAAATCCTCCTAACTTGTTGATCCATGAATTATTGCTCCTTCTCGTAGAACTCCCTGCTATAACAGTATAGCTCTGACGCCAGCTTCCATATTCTCTCCGGATTGCCGTCGAGATACCACGGATACAGGCCGCCTTTCGCGCCGTAGATATCCACCGTATTGCGCACGATTGCCGTTAGCTCGTCGTCGGTATAATCCTTTCCCGGTTCCATGCCTTCAAAGGCGGCGTTGAAGCCTATGCGGTCGCCGTAGAGTTTTTTCAGCTCGGGCATATCGTTGGCGCGGCGCTGTATCTGCAGGAAGTCGATGCCCAGGTCGCACATATACGGCACAAAGCGCTCGATTTTGCCGCAGGAGTGGAGCTCAAACACCTTGCCCCTGCCCTTTATATGGTCAACTATGGTTTTCGTCGGTTCGTACACAAGCTCCTCCATCATTTTGTTTGAGAAGAACGTGTCGCGTTCCGTCCCCCAGTCGTCGTGGTACGTGATGAAATCTATCGGATATAGGGTGTCGAGGTAGTCAAAGAAATCCGTCATGAATTTCGCGAAACGGGCAAAGAAATCGGAGCAGGCCTCCGGCTCCTCCGCGAGCGCGGACATACCTTCCCCGTAGCCGCCAAGGAAAGCCACAAGCATTTCCGTTAGCCCCTGATGGATATTTATGTGCATTACTTTTTCCGGATCGTAGGTATCGCGCATGTATTTTTCCGCTGTTTCCTTGAAGTTCCAGTCGCCGAAGCTCGGGAATTTTATCGTCTTCTCCCAGTTTCGAACGTCGTCCAGCACCTTTTTTCCCGGCGTCAGCATCGCGCCCCCGGCAGACGCCACCCACGACCAGGAGTTGCCGAACGCGTCAAGAAAAGTGTAGTCGTGGTCCGGCATCTCGGTAAAGCGGGGACCGAGCTGCTCTCCCGGTTTTTCATCCGCCAACTGATTGATAAGCAGCGACTGGATATCCGTCGGCGCGACCGGCGCCCATAACGGTTTGTCGCGGCGAGCCGCGTGCGTGAAATTCTCGCGTCGCGGGATGGGGGTGTCGAACACCGGGGTGATGGTTTCAACCGATCCGAACGCAGTCCTTGATTTTGTGGTTCCGACGCCGGGTTCGAGATAACCGGGTCTCTGATACTTCATATGCCACCCTTCCTTTCCTGCAGCCGTCATATCGCTGCAAACCAAATCCTATACGCGGACGCGGACATTATAGCCGAATGCCTGCCCGCGTCTGCACGTAATCACATGATGAAACTGGCTTTCATCCTAGCATAATGCCGCCTGTGTGTCAAGCCGCTTCGCCGCCGCTATATGTCAATTTCGCTAATATTTCAACGTATTTTTGTAGATATATGGGCAGTATAACGAATTTTTTATTGACTTGTATGGCCGTCAATGTTAAACTTTGAACATCGGCAGTGAATATTATGTGGAAAGGCGTTTTTTGATGCTTTTTATTATTTTTGCGCTCTGGATCGTTTTCAACGGCGGGTTTACGTTGGAAACGGTTCTGCTCGGCGTTGCGATAAGCGTGTCACTGTTCCTGTTCATATGCAGATTTATGGGATACTCGCCGGATACGGATGTAAAAATTGCGCGCAACTTTTTCCGCGCGCTCCGTTATGCGGCGCTGATAATTTGGGAAACGGTCAAAGCCAACCTGTACGTGTCGAGAATCGTATATTCGAGAAAAATAGAAATCCGTCCGCAGATGGTGTTCTTCAAAACAAGGCTGAAAACGACGGCGGCGCGGGTGATGCTGGCTAACTCGATAACATTGACGCCCGGCACGCTGACGATAGTGCTGAACGAAGATTTGTTATGCGTCCATTGCCTGAACCATGACCTGGCGACAGACATAGACAAGTCCGAATTTATGAGGCAATTGGAAAAATTTGAAGCGTCAAAGCCGGACGGAGGGCATTCGATAATAAGAAAGGGAAAATAATGTCACTTGAAAACGCCTATACCATCCTGCTGTGGGGCAGCATGCTCACGCTGTCCATTACTATTTTCGCCTGTCTATTCCGGGCCATCCTCGGCCCGCGATTCACTGACAGGGTCATGTCGGTGAACATCATTGGCACAAAAGCCGTCGTCATGATCGCGCTGCTTTCTTTTCTACTCGACGAAGAAGGGCTTATCGACATAGCCGTCGTATACGCGATGATCAGCTTTTTGGCCATCGTCGTACTTTCGAAGTGTTATCTCCACAAGAAACACATCGCCCACCCGCATACGCCAAGCGAACGGGACGACGCGACGGAGGGGAGGCGCTGATGGTTTTTGACTGGATCGTATTCTGGATAGCCGCCGCGCTCATGGCGGTGGGGCTTCTGTCGTTCGTCACGTCAATGGTAGGCATCTACCGTTTCCATTACGTGCTCAACCGCCTGCACGTCGCCGCCAAATGCGACACGATGGGGGTGTTCCTGACGCTGCTTCCGCTGATGCTCATGTCGGGACTGAGCTTTACGACGCTGAAGCTGTTTCTGCTTATCGTTTTCATGTGGATGGCAAACCCCGTGTCAGGCCACCTTATCGCCCATCTGGAAGCGGAAACGAATCATGAAATCATTGAGGAATGCGAGGTTGTCCATTTTGACATTGATTGAAATAATACTGCTCA
>Ga0082212_10008507_pt1 | contig 13388 bp, 12 predicted proteins | sample TergutNt197P3_FD_71548 | JGI IMG/M metagenome (GOLD analysis project Ga0082212, IMG submission 71548) | Neocapritermes taracua P3 segment gut microbial communities from Petit-Saut dam, French Guiana - Nt197 P3 | ecosystem: Host-associated > Arthropoda: Insects > Digestive system > Gut ... | reverse complement strand
CCAGCGTGATCGCCGCGGTCAGCGTTGTCTTGCCGTGGTCGATATGCCCGATGGTCCCGATGTTGACGTGGGGTTTCGTGCGTTCAAATTTTGCCTTTGCCATAATCGATCGCCCTCCTCGAAGGTCATTATTTATCGTCTTTAGATATAATAGGCGGTCAAGCCCTTTCTGTCAAGGATAATCTCTCTTTTCCGCAGCCCGGAATATGATATACTTATGGAAAAACTACGGGAGGGATTCGAATGAACATACTGGCGATATGCGGCGCGGGCATGAAGACCCGCAACACCGCCACCATGGTCAAAAGCGCCTTTGACGGCGCCATGAGCGCCCCCGGCGCCACCGGGGAGATCATCCATCTGTACGATTTGGATTTTCGCGGCTGCACCGGCTGCCATACCTGTAAGCTCCTGGACGAAAGCAAGCTGGGGCGCTGCGCACAGAAGGACGATCTGACCCCCGTGCTGGAGAAAGCCATCGACGCGGACGTCCTACTCATCGGCTCGCCAATCTACTACAGCGACGTGACCGGGGAGACGCGCTCCTTCCTGGAGAGGTATCTGTTTGCCGGCATGACTTATAATAAGGATCGCGTGCCGCTGTACCCCAAGCGTACGAAAGTGGGCTGGATCTTCACCATGAACGCGCCGGGGGAGTTCTACAAGGACTACTTCGCGGAGCTGGTCGCCCTCACTACACGCTTCATCGGGGAATCGGAGTATGTCATGGCTTACCAGACGCAGCAGTTCGAGGACTACTCCCGGTACGCGGCTACCGTGTTTGACGAGGCGAAGGTGAAGCAGCGCCACGCGGAGCAGTTCCCGAAAGACAACGAAGCCGCCTTCGCTATGGGAAAGCGGCTCGTGGAGAGCCTTGGATGATCAGATATCCATCGCCCGGCGTTGTGTCCTGAGCTCCTTGCGCTTTTCGGCGGCTTCCCACCGCTCCCGCTCCTGGTCGGTCTCGACGATGAGGGGCGGCACGGGCGTAGGCTTAAACTCGTTATCCAGCGCGACCAGCACAAAATGGGCCTTTTGGATGAGCTTGCGGCTGTCGTCGCCGCCGACGACCTCCACTTCGATCAGGACTTCCATGGACGTCCTGCCCGTGTTGACCACCCTGCCTCTGATGATCAGATTGTCGCCCAGGTAAGCCGGCGCCATGAACAACATGTCGTCGACGGTCACCGTCGTGACTCTCACGTCGCCGGTATAGTTGTTGGCGGTCATGCCCGCCACCACGTCCATCCATGTCATGGCCTGGCCGCCGAAGAGATGCCGAAACGGGTTCAAGTCTTGCTCTTCCACCGTCCGCGCCAACTCATATACGGCGTCGCGCGCCTTAATTCCGTCAAGCCGCCCCATATCTCCGTCAACTCCTCATCAGGGTACTATCAGGGCGTATCTGCAGGCCTGCTTTCAGATACGCCCCATACGTATGCCTATCATAATAAGGTAAAGTAGCGGCGCAGGGACTTGAACCCCGGACCTGTCGGGTATGAACCGAATGCTCTAGCCAGCTGAGCTACGCCGCCAAACTCCGCCGCCGTGGGTCACACGCCGACGAAAGTCATTATACTGACAAAAGCCATGACCGTCAAGCAGAATTTTGGCGTGTCCAATACTGTCGTTAAGTTTAGGGGGCAGAAGCCTAGTACTTGTCGTAAGCGTCTATGCTGCTGTCCGGTATGAAGACCGACTTCTCCGACGCGCCGAGTTGATACTGCCGCCCGACAGGGCCGGAAGGCAAGCTGCGCCCGCCGCCGTCCTTCAGCTTGAACTGGGCGATGAGCTCCTCCAGGAGGTTGGCCTGGCTGCTCATCTCCTCCGAAGCCGCGGCGGACTCCTCGGCGGTGGCGCTATTCTGCTGGATGACCTGGGCTACCTGGTCGATGCCCACGTTGATCTGGCGGATCTCCCCGGCCTGCTCCTCCGAAGAATCGGCGATCTTGTTTACGATCTGGTCGCTTTCATTGATGCCGGATACGATCTCGGTGAGGCTCTTGGCGGTCTCGTCGGCTATGCGGGCCCCCAGCTCGGCTTTCTCCATGGAGTTCTGGATCATATCCCCGGTCTCTTTCGCGGCTTCGGCGCTCTTAGCGGCCAGGTTCCGCACTTCCTCGGCCACTACCGCGAAGCCTTTGCCGTGCTGCCCCGCCCGGGCCGCTTCCACCGCCGCGTTGAGGGCCAGTATATTCGTCTGGAAAGCGATGTCGTCGATGACCTTGATGACCTTGCTTATGCTCTGGCTGGCCTGATTGATGTCCTTGACCGCGCTCATCATCTCGTCCATCTGATGGCTGCCTTTCTCCGCGTTGTCCTTGATGGTCCCCGCCAGATCGGCGGCGCTGTTGGCCAGATCAGCGTTGTCCTTGGTCTTCTGGGCTATCTCGGAGATGGAGGAGGAGAGCTCCTCTACCGAAGCCGCCTGCTCGGTGGAGCCCTGAGCCAGGGACTGGGCGCCGTCCGCCACTTGCTTGGATCCGATGGAGACCTGCCCTGTAGCCGAGTTGATCTCGCCAAACATCTCGTTCAGGTTGTCCACCATCTTCTGCAGCGAAAGCCCCATCACATCCTTATCCGACAGCAGCGTAATATCTGAGGTCAGATCCCCGGAAGCGACGATTTCCAGTTCCTTGCTGATATACGTAATGCGCGAAAGGAAAGCCGCGGTAGCTTTGATCGTCTGCCCGATCTCGTCCCGGACAGCCGCGTACTTGCCGATGACCGCTTGATCCTCCGCGGTCAGGCTGATTTCCCCTACCGAGCTGGCCTTCGCCATAAATGCCGCCAGGGGCAGGAGGGGCTTGCTGATGAGCCCTGAGATATAGAACGCCAGGATAAGGGCGGCGGCCACAGCCACTGCCAATACGATAATGATCATATACAGCAGCATGTTTGCGGTCTTGGAGTTCGTCTCGGAAGCGCTTTTGGCGCGGGCTACCTTCATCGACAGGCAATCTTCAAAGCCTTCGACGATTTTATTGATCGTCGGCAGGATCGTGTCGAATTCCACGAGGATCTTGTCCTCGTCCCCCGCTTTGGCCAATGTGTAACACCGAGTCAGGAAGTCGATGTAATCTTTCTCGTAAAGGCTCCTGGTATCCCGGAATAAAGCTTGCGCCTCGGGCGTCAGGATCGTCGCGTAGTAAAGGTCGAAGTTTTCCGCCATAATGGTTTTCTCTTTTTCCAGATCTGCGTACGTGCTTTCGACTTTCGCCTGATTGTCCGTCATGGACGCCACCAGGTACTCCCTGGCGTTCACCCGCATCTTCTGCATCGTCTCGAGTATCTTTGCCATATACGGCAGGGATACGGTCTGCATCTCATACATCTCCGTATCCGCCTTGTCGATTTGCAGCATACCGTAAATACCGACGCCGCCCACAGCGACAGTCATGATCAGGACAATGACAAAACTAACGATCAGCTTCATCGAGACTTTCATATTCTTCATTAGATCAATACCTCCCTACAGACACAATAATATGGCGGTATCCTTTGTACCTTGTACATTGTCCTTATCAGTATACTACATTTTTTGTGGAAATGTATAATAAATTCTACATTTTAATATGTGCCGACCCGTTTTTCGAAGAAGGCCTGGGAAGCCTCGCAAACCGGGCATTTCTCCGGTATACCCTCCGCGTCCACGACGTTGCCGCAGTTCAGGCAGACCCATACGGCTTTCTCTTTACCTACCGCGGCGGCGTTTCCCTCAAGATTGTTCAGCAGCTTGAGGAAGCGGTCTTCGTGCTCCTTCTCGATCTTGCCCACGGATTCAAACAGGTACGCTATGCCGTTGAATCCGTCCTCCCGGGCTTCCTCCGCCATGCGCTTGTACATGTCGGTCCACTCGCCGTGCTCGCCCGCCATAGCAGTCTTCAGGTTTTCCGCCGTCGCCGGTATATCCCCGCCGATGATCAGCTTGTACCACATCTTGGCGTGCTCCCTCTCGTTCACCGCGATCTCTTCGAAGGCGGCCGCCAGATTGTCCAGGCCTTCATCCTTGGCTTTCGCCGCGAAGTAGGTATACTTGTTCCTGGCCTGGCTTTCGCCGGCAAAAGCATCCAGCAGGTTTTTTTCCGTCTTTGTCCCTTTCAGTATAACCATGATCCCCACTCCTCGCTGTTTTATTCTTTCATGAATGATGACGCTCCGCTCCCGGAACGATTATATTATATACACATCGTGATTAATACTCAAGTTAAGAAATCAGCAGGGACTTAACGTGACCTACGGCGGATTCGATCAGCCCGGAGACCGGCATGTCCCGGGAGCCCGCGATGTATGTATTGCAGCGGTTCACCGGCAGGAGCACCTTTTGGGCGCCGCTCTGCCCCACGGCGACCGCCATAGCCGGCGTTATCTCCCCCAGCAGGGAGTCCGCGACGATGAGCCCGATGGGCCCCACGATGATATCGGCGTCCCGGCAGTTGACGATGACCGGGTTATCCCCGGTAGCGCCAAAGTCCGCGCCGGCCTTCATCATGACCGCGGTGGCTATGCTGTTGGTCCCGATGGCGTACACTTCATGGCCCGCGGCCTCGGCTTTGAGCCGCCCTACCAGCAGGGAACCCAGCTTGCCGCCCTGCCCGTCGATCACCAGGATTTTCATTCGTCCGCCCCCTGATCCTTTTGGAAGTATCCATCCACCGCGTCGATGATTTCATTAAAGTCGCTGTGCAGCAGGTGTTCGGCGATGGTATCCAGAAGCTCCCCCGCAGGCTTCGACCAGGATCTGCCGGAGAGCTCCGCCATGACGTCCTTAGCCGCCTTCTTATTAAAGTCCCCGCATGCCTCTTTGACCTCCAGGAGCTTGCCCCGCAGAAAAGGCTTATCATCCTCTTCCTCCGGCGCTTCGCCTCCCGGGCTTTCCGGGCTTAGCTCCCCGACCAGCTCCCGCAGAGCGTCCAGGAAGGGGGGCGTCTCCGCGGACATCACGCCGACGTCCACATCCCGCCCCGCCGTCTCCAGCCTGAGCGCCGCCGCCGAAAGCTCCGCCCTGCCGATATTGGCGAGGGCGCTTTTCATGCCGTGGACATTGATGATATACGCCCGCAAGGTTTCTTCGTCGCATATATCGTCAGTTTTACAGATCTCATCGAGCGCCGCTATTGCTTTCACAGCGTCCCGCACGAAGATTTTCGCGAACTGCGGATCCAAAGCCGGCTGCCCCGCCGGGCCGCTTTCCCGCGTCTGAGCCGCCGCGCTTGCCGCTTTCTCCCTCGCCGCTTCGAGTACCTCGGGGGGCTGCTTGTCCCGAATCAGTTTATTCAATACATGGTTTAACTGGCGTATGTCGATGGGTTTGGATACGAAATCATCAAAGCCGCTTTGGAGGAATATATCGGACTGACCAACCACGGCGTTGGCTGTGAGCGCGACGATGGGACGGTCGTATCCCATGCCCCTGATGATCCCCGTGGCTTCCACACCGTCCATACCCGGCATCATATGGTCCATAAACACAATGTCGTAAACGTTTCCGTCTTTGATTTTACCGATGGCGGAGACGCCGCTGTCCGCGGAGTCGATGGTCAGCCCGTAAGGCGCCAGCAGGCCCCGCGCCACATAGATGTTCGTCTCCACATCGTCCACGACCAGTACGCTTCCGTAGGGCATAGGCTCGCGGGTGATCTGCGTGCCCCGCATATGGCTCCTGCCTCCGGCTCTCAGCTGCCGAAGGTTTTCCACCAGCTCCTTGCCCAGCGCCCCGTCCCCGCTGCTTGCCTGCGGGATACGCACGGTAAATACCGAGCCCTCCCCCGGCTGGCTTTCCACCTCGATCTCGCCCTCCATCAGGCTGATGAGGTTCCGGGTGATGCTCATGCCCAGGCCTGTACCTTCCGTCGTACGGTTTGCGTCCCGATTGAATTGGGCGTACTCCTCAAAGAGCTTGCTGACCTGCTCTTCGCTCATACCCTGGCCGGTATCACTGACGCTAAATACCATAGTCACGCCGCCGCCCTCCGCCGCCTCCGGATGTACGGAAAGCCGCACCCTGCCTTCCGCCGTGTACTTGAAAGCGTTGGACAGTAAGTTATTCAGTATCTGCTTGATGCGCAGCTCGTCGCCGGTCAGGTTCGCCGGCGTGCTTTCATCCACGTCAAGCTCGAACTCGATGGGCTTGCTGCCAATGCGCATCACGTTGAGCTGGGCGGTATCATTGATCAGGCTCGCCATGTCATACTCCCCGGGCGTGAGCTCCAGCTTGCCCGCCTCGATCTTGGACAAGTCCAGGATGTCGTTGATGATGCCCAGGAGCATGCTTCCCGAGTTGTATATCTTATCGAAAGCTTCCGTCACGTCCGGTGGGAGGGTATCGTTCTGGGACTGTATCTCCGTGACGCCCAGGATGGCGTTCATGGGGGTGCGTATCTCATGGCTCATGTTGGCAAGGAAAGCGCTCTTCGCCTGTACGGCGGCGTTCGCTTCATTTTTCGCCTCAGTCAAGGCCTGCAGCGTCTGCACATAGAATTTGCAGAATGTGTAGACCAGCACATTTAAGGCGATAGAGACGAGGAAGTATAGGATATTGTACGTCATGGATATGGTTTGCCCCAGCAGGTTGATCCCCAGCAGGAAGAGGATGACGGCAAATACCAGGCTGGACGCCGCGCTGTACAGGAGCAGGGCCTTTGGCTTCAGATAGGTAAGGGAAATCATGGCGATGCAGCTATGGTAGGAGAAAAGCAGGAAATCGCCTTTGAAGTAAAGCGAGCCGAAGGTCAGTACATAGACCATGAGCAGGGGCGAGATCAGCGCCGTGGCGGAGACGCTTAGCTTCGACCTCTCCATGAAGATGTAGATGACCAGGATCAGCAGGGACAAACCAAGGCGCACCAGCATGGCCCGCGTCCCCATAAGCAGGCCGGTGTACAGCGATACGATGAGCGTATATACGCACAGGATGATCACCACATGGGGGGCTGAGGCGTTCTTGTCGGCGCCGGCGAGGATGTTTTTCCGAATGAAGGATATCATAGAGACTACTTCCGTTTCATCTGTCAGTCTGGTATATTTCTTCAATGAGGCCGCCTGCTTCAAGCGGCGCGACGCTGCGCTAGTACTTCCCGCTGCGGCCGCTGAAGCTGCTCCCGGAGGAGCTGCTGAAAGACCCGCTGCTTCCGCTGCTATCGCCGCCGTCGTCTCCGCCGCCGCTCTTTTCCCGCAGGGTTTGGCTGATATAGCTGTCCAGAAAAGTATCCTCCCGCACGGTCAGCTCCAAGCCGCCTTCACGGAGGTAGTCGCCGGCCGCGACCGCTTTTCGCACGCTGGATAGCTGCGCGCGCCAGTAGCTGGTGACCGCGCTCGCGATGGCAAGGGCCAGAAACGCGCCGATGAACACGGCCCAGAAGCGGACGTAATTCCACTCCTCACCGGTCAGCAGGATATCGCCTTTATCGTAAGGTTTTCGCGTCGCCGCTCTATCCAGGAAGTCCTGGACGCCGTCCGCGAAAGCCAGAAAGGCGGTAAAGTACCGGTCGTCCTTCAGGTACGGCAGAAACAGCTTCTCAAGATACTCCTGCCCGGCGTCGGTGAAGGCATACATCCCGTATCCTGTGGTGACAAAGGCATAATCCCTGTCGTCCGTGGCGAGAAGCAGGATAATGCCGTCCAATTCGCCGCCGAATCCGTTTTGCTCATAGAAGTCGGCAGCATAGACCCGCGCGTCCCGGTGATCCAGGGCATGAACCACGGCTACCACGGTATCGAAACGGTACCGCCCGCCGATCCCATCAAGCCTGGCGGTCAGCGCCGCCGCTTCCGACCGTGACAGAAGCCCTTCGTCGTCGATAAACCGCGGCAAACGTCCGCCGGTATGGACGCGCTGCAGGTCTAAGAGCGGCTCCGGCGAATCCGACGCTCCTGCTTGCGGCAGCGTCAGGGGGCTTCCGCCATGATCGCTATACGGCAGTGGCTCGCCAAGGAGAAAAGCGCCCGCGGCCTCAAGATACGCGAGGACGCCGTCGCCGAAATTCTTTCCGGCGTTGAACGCGCTGATAAATCCCTGTACGGCCTTATCCGTGAGTATGTCTTGCGCCCGTCCGAAGCCGACCAATTCGCATCTCTCGGTATCGTAATCGCATACCATCACGAACCCATCCGGCCCCAGATTCGCGCGGGCGTTATAGTACTCGTCCGCGTATGTCGAAAGGGCGCGTTCGGAAGCCGCGGGATTCTTCACCAGAAAGAAAGCCGCGTCCAGATCGATCTCATGGCTGAGGCGCCGCGCGTAATCGCACAGGAAATCAAAGACCGGCCCGGACAGGGAGGACACGCCCGCGTCGTCGATGATGTATAGCTTGCCCCCCGCTTCCGCCGCGAAGGACGGGCAGGGCGACAGGGCAGTCGTCAGCGTGAGGGCAAAGACAACGGCGAGGATAGCCGCCGCGGGCTTTACGCGCCCCGCCCTCATCGCAGGCCTCCCGACAGCAGGAAAATGACGATCTGCGGGAGGATCACCAGCGCTACGGCGGCTACGCCGAATATCTTCAGAAACCAGAGCCGCTTCGTCTTTTCATCATAAGGAAGGTCGCCGACAAATCTTCCGGTCTGGCCATTCATGGCAAAAAGAAAGTTTTGCCCCTGCCAGCTTGTGCTGAGCAGCCAGACCGGCAGCAGGGCGTAGCGTGCCGCGTGGTTTCTCAGCGTAATGTCCGCGCTTTTCGTCTTGACCGAATCATAGCCGGTCACCGTTTTCGCAAACTCCTTCTCAGCGCTGTTCCGGATACGCTCATCAGCGCGGCCGGCGCTCTCGTCCGCGCCCACGTCGTACTTATTCGCGAAGAAGCCGGCTAGATAAGCGGGCTGGAAATCCACGGCGTCCGCCATAGAATACGGCTCGATGGATTCCATCAGCTCGTTGTTGATCGCCTTAGAGCCGTCAACAGGCACCCGGTGGAAGCCGGCTACGCCTTCACGGATCACATCATAGCTGGAAGTCTCTGTATAGCTGTATCTACTGTCGCTCCAACGGCGTACTTTTGTTGCGGAGTACTCGATGCGGGCGTCCGCGTCGGCGTCAAAAAGCCAGAACGGGACGTAGACCCCCTTGACTTCTTCCAGATGGTTTTCGTCTCTGAAGGCCGCCGGGAGCAGTTTGTGTTTCCCATAATGCTTCTGCAAGGAAGCGATTGCCGCGTTCTTATCCAGTTTAAATGGGATCACCAGATCCGGGCGCAAAGTCCCGGCAAATACGGAGGTGAACACCACCTGATTGCCGCAAAACGGGCAGCTTGTAGCGCCAAGGGTCTCGTCGCCGACAAGTTCGCCTGCGCAGGACTTGCAAGTGTAGACCGCCAGGCCCTGCTGCTCGCGCGGCCCCCATCCGCCGCCATGATAATCCCAGCCGACGGATTCCGGCGCTTGATCCTGCTCCGCCGCCAACCCTTCGCCCATACCCCGCAGGGCTTCGATGGAGAACACCGACCCGCAATACGGGCAGGTTACCTCCTGTGTACCCGGATCGAAGCCGAGAGGCCCGGTGCAATTCGGGCACTTGTATTCCAGTATAGCCATATCCTACCCCGCTCTATATCCGCTAAGATGAGCGATATCTCCGATTTGATACGCTAATTATAAGTCATGATACATAAAATGTAAATATCAGGCGCGATTCTCTTTGCGTCATCGCTTCATAGAGGTGTATAATGTAGACATTCAACGAAAAGCGATTTGATTAACGATATCGACAAAAGGAGAGATGATGATGACTGAATTAAAAGGTAGCAAGACAGAGAAAAACTTGATGGAGGCCTTTGCCGGCGAAAGCCAGGCGCGTAACAAATATACCTATTATGCGGGCAGGGCGAAAAAGGAAGGCTATGAGCAGATCGCCGCTTTCTTTGAGGAGACTGCGGGCAACGAAAAGGAGCACGCGAAGATTTGGTTCAAACTGCTCTGCGGCGGCGATGTGCCCGGCACCGTCGACAATCTTATGGCCGCGGCGGCCGGCGAACACGAAGAGTGGACGGATATGTATAAACGGATGGCGGAAGAAGCCCGTGGGGAAGGCTTTAGCGATATCGCGCGTCTATTTGAATCAGTGGGGCAAATCGAGAAGGAGCATGAGGAACGCTATCTCAAGCTCGCAAAGAATATCGAGGACGGGAGCGTTTTCGCGAAAAAGGAGAAATCCATCTGGATATGCCGGAACTGCGGCTTCATCGCGGACAATGCGAACGCTCCGCAGAAATGCCCCGTCTGTGCCCACCCGCAATCCTACTTCGAGCTTCGGGTGATCAGTTACTAAGAGCGGCAAGAAAGCGCAGTCGAGTGGCGATTGCCGCTGCCACTCGAAGTCGGGCTCGCTTCATCGTCACAGCCTTAGGATCTGTAAAGCGATAAATTGCGAATCCTTAGTCACAGGCAACCGTTGGAGCGCGGAAAAATGCCTTGCTATGGGAAAAGCCGCCTGATATACTGAAGTAGCCGAATACGGGCGTAGCCCATCGCTATATGGTTCTGAGGAGGATTCAACATGATTACAAGCATTCGCGGAAAGCTGCTGGGAGCTTTCGTCCTCGTCCTTACACTGTCTTTTGCCGCCGCTGGAGCCGCATTCGGTATCAGCGACTCTACTGTCATGGAGGTAGCGCCATTTATCGATAAAGGCGTGACCTACGATACTGTCCGCTCCATAGCCGAGACCTTTGGCATCTATGTATACTGGGACCAGGAAGGGCAGGCAGTAACGCTTATCCGGGGAGCCAATCAGGTGAAAATGACGGTGGGTGAAACGGAGTTGGCAATCGTCACGCCGGAGGGCGAAGAGACCCTGGCCATCGATACGCCGCCTGTCATCAAAGAAGGAAGGGTATTCCTGCCTACCAGGCTGTGGGCGGAGTCCTTCGGGCTCAGCGTCCAGTGGCAGGCTGAGGATGGCAGCGTCACCGTCTCGGAAGGCGCCAAAGCTTTGACATTCACACCGGGAAGCCGGGAACTCGCGTTGACCGGCGGCCACTTCCTGAAGCTTTATCATCAGGAGGGCATACTCAGCTTCTTCTATCCCCGGTCGGGGGAAGTGGACGTAGTATGGGAAGGTTACGCTGAAGTGCTGCTGACCGTGGAGGATGAGGATTATCTCATCGTAGCCGTTAACGCAGGCGCCGGCCGCGCGGATCCCGTGAATTATACGATGGAAGAGTTTGATCGCTTGATCTATGAGAACGCTTCCATGGCGAACGGCAGCGTCCGCAAGCTGCCCGATACTTACTTCGGCGTACCGGCTTACCGGATCGCCGGTAAAGCGGAGAGCGTCCCCCAGGCCGGCGTCGTATTCCTCATCGACGGCTACCTTTGCGGCATAACCGTTGAGGTGAAAAGGACGCCTATACCGGAAGAGCATCAGCACAGCGACCCGGATATCGTCACGGATACCGAGCCGTATGAGGACTTGGAAGAGGAGCCCGAGGAGATCGACCCGGATATGCTTGCGTCGGAGCTAGTAGTGGTAAACGCCCTTCTCGACGAAATCATGGCTTCATTCAAAGCCTACAAGGCGATCTAGTTCTTCGTTGCACCGGCCGGGCCGAAAAGTAAAATGCCCTGAACGAAACCGAACGAAACCGGATGAAAATCCTTATTGAAACAGACGGAAAGATATGATAGTATCGGTAAGGGCTTGCGGTGAAGCCGATTGATACCGCAGGTTCGTATTGTAGGCTGCTATAGCTCAGTCGGTAGAGCGCGTCCTTGGTAAGCAGTTATTGGCAGTTTAAGCAGTATCATCTAAGTGCAGGCAGTACAAAAAAGCTAGTATTCATGCGGCTTTCGGGGAATGGTCATTTTATCCAGTTATATATAATTTCATCTGGTTTCATCCCCGTTGTGGTCAAAATTGTGGTCAAAATTGAATAAGCTGCTGTAGCTCAGTCGGTATGAGCGCGTCCTTGGTAAGGACGAGGTCGCCGGTTCAAGCCCGGCCAGCAGCTCCAGACAAAAACCCCCGTAAACATTACGTTTGCGGGTTTTTTCTATGCTGGCAGGAGTAGTTATTTCAACTAAACATGAAAAATAGGAGGGCTGACGATGATAACCAACGAATACACTGAATATGTCTTAAAAGTGAAGGAAAATCAGACCATAACGCGGCAAATTGACGAAACCGCAGCGTTTGAAGCCGCGCAGCTTATTTGCGGGAGTTTTATTTACTCTCTGTACGGCTCATTGTGGTCAAATTTCTTAGAGATGAAGACCATCACTGACCATCTTGAGAGCCTTTATGACAGCGAAAATCACTTCGGGCTCATATACTTCATCGTGATTCTGGCAAGCGCGGTGGATTACCCATTGCCTGATCTGTTTACCGAAATGAGCGCGCAAGATTCATTTGTTCCGGTATTGTCTGCCGCCATCATCGAGGATTGGCTAGATTTTGACGCAGCCTTTGAGCCTGTGGAGTACGAAGGATAGCGCCTTGTGATTTTGAAGCCGCTCAGAAAATGGGCGGCTTCCCAAATCGCACATTTGACTATATCAATTTCAAGTAGATATTATAAAGTCGAATGGGGGGTGTTCCGTATGAAAAAGAAGTGGGTTGCGTTAAATGAAGCCGAGTGGCGGCTAATCCTTCACGCCATGAACGAATTACGAAACAGCTTGATAGCAGAAGGGCGATATACCGACGTCGTGGACGAGGTGATATTGAAAATCATCAATGCGCCGGTCAAAAAAGTAAAAATCGCCGCATAACATCCTACATAACATGAGGCCGCTTGTGAAAACGAGCGGTCTTTTTGTATTTACGGGGCTTTGCGCCCCCTACATAGCCGTTACGGTATTTACTAAGGGCGGCTGAATGAATCGAAAGGAGGAAAACCCGAATGTCAAATTGCAAAACCACGGCAATCTGTAACCAAAAGGGCGGCGTAACCAAAACGACAACGACGGCCAACCTCGGCGTCGGGCTTGCCATGCAAGGGAAAAAGGTGCTGCTTGTGGATATCGACCCCCAGGCTGACCTGACCACCGCGCTTGGCTGGCCTGACAATGACGCTCTGCCGACGACCCTTGCCAACATTTTGGAAAAGACGATCAACGATGAGGATTTTGACCACTATGGCGCTATCCTGCGGCATGACGAGGGCGTTGACCTGATACCGGCCAGTATCGAGTTGTCCGGCATTGAAATGAGCCTTGTAAACGCCATGAGCCGCGAGTTTACGTTAAAAAGCTACCTTGACTTGATTAAACACAACTACGATTACATCATCATTGATTGCCCGCCGTCGCTGTCCATGTTGACCATTAACGCGCTGGCGGCGGCTGACAGCGTGATCGTACCTGTGCAGGCGCAGTACCTGCCGGCAAAGGGCATGACGCAGCTAATGCGGACAATCGGCAAGGTGCGGAAGCAAATCAATCCGGCGCTCAAGGTGGAC
>Ga0082212_10008506_pt1 | contig 13389 bp, 5 predicted proteins | sample TergutNt197P3_FD_71548 | JGI IMG/M metagenome (GOLD analysis project Ga0082212, IMG submission 71548) | Neocapritermes taracua P3 segment gut microbial communities from Petit-Saut dam, French Guiana - Nt197 P3 | ecosystem: Host-associated > Arthropoda: Insects > Digestive system > Gut ... | reverse complement strand
CTGATGACCGGGACCAGTAGTGTTGCCGGGGTCTGTTTCATTGCCGGGAACGGTTGTATCACCGGGGTCAATTTCATTGCCGGGGTCGATTTCATTGCCGGGATCAGTGGTGCCACCTGTGTAACGTGCATTGAGCGAATACACCCCGATTTTTCCGGTTGCGTTGAAGCCAAGCGTATAGGTATTGCCCGCCGTTACGTTGAGTGATACCGTTCCGTCCGCAGCGACGACCGCACCGGGAACCGCGCTGATGTCCCAGACTCCCGTCAAGGCGGTACTCATTTCGGGTGTGATCACAATCGTGCCGTCCTTTGCGGCGACAAATGAGAAATAATCCTTGTCGGTTTTCGTGTTGAAAAAACCGTCAATGTCCATGGTATCGACGACCATACCCACACCGGTTGCGCCGGCAATCGAATTGCCAAACGTATCCAACGGCAGAATCGACTCGATAGCACTTTGGATGTTGATTCGCGAAAAATACTGCCCTGTGATTGCATCGTAAATCTTGTCCGCCGTCGCAACGATGACATCGTAAATCATCTGTTGCGTGATGTCGGTCATACCGACGATCTGCATTGCCTGGCGGATGAGCGTACTGGCTCCGGCCACGTAGGGCGCAGCCATGCTCGTGCCGGAAAAGGTGCTGTAATCGTCGTCGATGCCGTTGTGATTCCCGATATGGTCCGGCACGGTGCTTTTGACGTACTGCCCCGGCGCCATGATCGTGTCGGCATCGCGCTGTGAAAAATGCGAAACCTGATCCGTCATGCCAACCGAACCGACCGACACGACATACTCGCTCATCGCCGGGTAACTCAGTTGGTTCTTGTCGGCTATCGATTCGAACGAATTACCCGCCGCGACGGAAATAAAGATGCCGTCATCATTCAAAATGCGAAACCACTCGTTGATTCGAGCATAATACCCGTTGGAATCAACCTGGAACCCGACCGACAGGTTAATCGTTGTGATCGGATTGGCAAAGGCGTCTTTGTTCTCATGCACCCATTGCAGGGCGTCAATGAGATACTGCATATTGCTGGAACCGTCGTCGCGGAAAATTTTCAACGCAACCAAATCAACGCCGGTTGCAACTCCGGGATACTGCGAACTGCTTGAGGCAATGATCCCCGCAACATGCGTCCCATGCGCCCCGTTGGGGCCGGAATCATAAGGGTCGTAATCACCGTTGGCGAAATCATAACCGCCGACGACGCGATAGTCGTTTCCGAATCCGCCGCCGAGATCGATGTGATTGTACGCAATCCCACTGTCGATGACAACAACCGTCTGGCCGCTCCCGTCCAAGCCATACAGGTTCTTGACGTCGTTCAGCCCGAGCATGTCGTTGTACTTGTTGTTTCCCGTTTGCGGAACAAGCAGAGCCAGCGATTCCAACTCTTCGCCGGGAACGGCACTCGATGTCATCGCTATATCGTGGACCGCATCGGGGATAGGGTCAACGGTCACGACGCCGACCACGTTGATGGGATTGACCGTCAAGACAATACGGTCTTCCAGGGCTTCCATTCCCAAATGCCGATGCACTTGTGATTCTATTGCAAAACGTCTCGTACTCATTCTTCACCTTTCGGACAAGCTCCGCCTGTCGCTGAAAACCTCTCTTGGACTCAAACGATTGATAATCATTGGACGATTCAGGATGCCGTGTCACGGCTCGGCCTCATGGATCACGCTGTTGTCCTAAAAGTTAGGTTATTTCCACCAGCCCTTTCAAAAAATATAACCAACTAACTATGTTTCGATGGATTTATGGGCCGACAACTCAGGTTGTATTATCATCCCATCGCAAGTCATATTGCTTGTCATTAACATGAACGCTATAGGAAAACCATTTATCAGTTATCATGCTGGTTATCTTTCATGGCATGAGTTGCACTATGAGAACCGAATCCATTCATGCACGATGAGAAAATGACACGCAGTGTCGCAAAGAAAACAAAGCACGCTTAGAGTATGTCTTTAACCGACAATGGCAGCCGGGAACGGAGCGTAGCGCAGTGACCGGATCGAAGGATGAATCGGTTTCAACGCGAAAAAATCCGGTCGCTACACTTCGTTTCGCAATATTATTGCCAGTTGAAGACACATTCTTAGCAAATGGGCGGTTTTTCCCTTAGCAAATGGGCGGTTTTTCCCTTAGCAAATGGGCGGTTTTTCCCTTAGCAAAAAAGTACAATTTCCACCCGTTTACGGTATATCATGAAACCATTATTCGCTGTCATTCCGGTCTTTGGTTTGACGCTTTTGTTGGTGATCAGTATTCGGGCTGTCAAAGATTCGGGCGAAAACACGCTCCGGCCGATTCGCACGCCGGCTCAGTGGGAGCAGTATCGCGAGCAAGGGTTGGTGCCGGCACAAGTCGATCGGATATTTTGCAGCGGCGGGACGCTTCGGCTGGCGGTTTACCTTGACTGTGCCGACAAGGTGGTTGCCGTTGACACGAACGAGCGGCGTGCCTCCGAGCGAAACGGCATGAAAGCGTACTTGGCCGCGCACCCGGAGTTTCGCGAAATGCCGATCGGAGGCGAAACGAGCGGGCGGGACAATCCCGAATTGTTATTGAGTCTCGAAAACCCGCCGCAACTCATCATCAAGGCCGACTCGGGTGCCGGTTTTGATCCCGCAGAACTGACCCGGCGGACGGGTATCCCTGTGTTGCTCGTTCCGATGCGCGACATCACATCCGGTCGCAAGGAATTCGACGAAGCCTTGCGGTTGCTCGGTGTGGCACTCGGGAAAAACAAACGTGCCGAGGAAGTCATTGCCTTTTTCGACCGTGAAATTGCCGAACTGAAATCACGCTCGGACAGTGCCGCATTGACGGACGACGAAAAACCGCTTGTTTACGTCGGCGGCGTGTCCTACAATGGGTCGCATGGTTTTAATTCGTCGGAAGCGGGTTATCCGCCTTTTGAGTTGGTGGGGGCCAAAAGTCCCGTTGTCGAACGTGCCGCCGACCCGACACTCGGCAATCGCCACGCGATGCTGACCAAGGAAATCATTCTCCAGTGGAACCCGGACATCCTGTTTCTCGACCTCGGCACACTGACGCTGGGACAGTCGAGCGGCTTGGCCGAACTGCAATGCGACCCGTCCTACCGAACGCTGACTGCAGTACGGCAGGGCCGGGTGTTTACGCTGCACCCGAACACGTTTTACTTTGTCAACCACGACGCGGTGCTTGTCAATGCGTGGTTTGTCGGCAAAACGCTCTACCCGGATCAATTTGCCGACATCGACCCCAAAGTCAAAGCCGATGAGATTTTCACGTTTCTGGTCGGCAAGCCCGTTTTTGACGACCTCAATGCCGCCTTGCATCATCTGGCACTCGATCAATTGGCGTTGAAGTGATGTTGCAGAATGATTCCGCCACGGACTTTCACGGATGAAATACGGCTTGAAACTCGGCTTTGTTTTTTTGCGACTTCTCATTCAGAATATGTCCTGAAAATCTTGGTTCAGTTTTTCCTGATACCATTGAAATTTTCAAAAAAATGGGTTATCCTTACGTCAATTGGGGTAGTTTGTCTGCGACGAGAAACTTGTCGCATATATCAATATTTAAATGCAAAGGTGGTTTCAGATGGAGCAGATTAGCAGCATGTTCGAGGCACTCAATCCGATGCTGATTGACGCGATTGTCTTTTTCGGCTTTCTCTTTTTTGTCGTGTTCATCGGCGTCACGATGAGCCGCAAAGGACAGGACAGCGGCGAGTCCTACTTCCTGGCCGGTCGCGGACTGGGCTGGTGGCTGATCGGCTTTTCGCTGATCGCGGCCAATATTTCAACCGAACAATTCGTCGGACAGTCCGGTCAGGGGGCAAGTTATATCGGCCTGGCCGTTGCCAGCTACGAATGGATCGCGGCGGTCACGCTGATTATCGTGGGGTTTTTCTTTCTCCCGCGATTTCTCAAAGCGGGCATATACACCATCCCGGAATTTTTGGAATATCGCTACAACAGATCGGCGCGGGCACTCATGTCGCTGTCGATGATCGTCATCCTCATTTTTGTAACGGGTGCGACAGTCATTTATTCCGGTGCCAAACCGTATCTGTTTTTCTTCAAAGATATTCACATCGTTTTGGATTCGGCAGGACAGAATATTTTCACCGGTAATCCGCTCACCATCACCTCAATCGGCTGGATACTCGGATTCATTGCCGCCAGCTACGTTTTTCTCGGCGGTTTGAAAGCCTGTGCCTGGGCCGACCTGTTGCAAGGTTCCGCACTCATCGTCTGCGGCGGGGTGATCCTGTATTTCGCATTCGGTGCGCTGGGTAAAGCCGACACGGAAACCATGACCACGGCCATGCAGGTGATGGACGTTAAGCAGGAAACCATTGACGAAACCGTCCCCAAACTGACGGAGATATCAACCGATGCAACAACCGTTGAACGTTTCAAGTCATCCATTGAACGCTTTCAGGCGATGAACCAGCACAAATTGCGGATGAACCTGCCCTGGACGGACGGCACGCTGCCGATTATCGCTCTGTTCTTCGGCATCTGGATTCCGAACCTGTACTACTGGGGCTTGAACCAATACATCATGCAACGGACACTCGGCGCCCAATCGCTCCGCCAGGGACAGAAAGGCATCGTGTTTGCGGCATTTCTGAAGTTGCTCATCCCGTTCATTGTCATTTTCCCGGGCATCATCGCATTCAACCTGTACCACGCGGATATGAAGGAATCCCGGCAGGAGAAACTGTTTGGCCGCGATTACGTCAAAGCGTTGCGTTCAGAAACATCGGGCATCCACCAATTGGCCGAGATGAAAAAAGCCGGATTGGACGCGAGTATGCAGAAAAACACGGAGGCCAAACTGTTGTTCGATTTTGACGAAAAATTTGTCGCCTTTGAGCCGGAAGCAGCGTTCGAGCTGATCCATTTCGACGCAAAAATGCTCGAAATCGAAACGCCTGAGATGGATGTGAAAGACCCCGCCACTCTGACCGCCGCCATGAAAACCATTAAGAAGGCCAATGAAGATCGCGGATTCATGAAAAATTTGAGTTTCAGCGACCAGCAGACCGGCTACGATTTCGACGCGGCCTTCCCGCTTCTGATTACCAAACTTGTACCGATGGGCGGCTTGCAGGGTTTCGTACTCGCGGCCTTGTTCGGTGCGATTATCAGTACGCTTGCGGCGATGCTGAATGCGGCCTCGACCATTTTTACGATTGACATTTACAAGGGACTCATCCACAGAGGTGCTTCGGAATGGGGTCAGGTTGCGATCGGTCGGCTTTGCGTCATTGTTTTCATGGTCCTCGCGTGTATGACCGCGCCAATCTTGGACGATCCAAAATACGGCGGTGTTTTCAAGTTCATTCAGGAATTTCAGGGTTACATCTCGCCGGGCATTTTGGCGGCGTTCCTCTTCGGCTTTGTCATGAAGCGTCCCTGCAAATGGAGCGGTGCAATGGCACTGATATTGAACCCTGCGATTTACGGACTGCTCATGTTCCTTGCCCCGAAAATCCCGGAGGATTACCAGACACTCACGATCATTTTTAAGCCCTTCCTGAACCGCATGGCCGTTTCGTTCCTGATCGTCCTCTTTGTGATGACCTTCATGACAATGATGTGGCCGAACAAAGATGAACGCACAACGGAAGTCACGTCGAAAATCGATTTACGACCGTCGTACATCGCCATGTTTTTGGGCATCATCGTCGTCCTGATCACGATAGCCCTTTACGTTTACTTCTGGGATACAACGACGGATATGTTCCCATTGAAGTAACTCCTTTTGTCAGGAGATTTCACCACGAAGAGTAATAAATTCCCACCGCAGCGCAGCCGCAACTCAACGGGGGCATTCGTTAAAATATCAAAAATTTGACGTTTTTTTGACACTGTAGCAAAAAAGTAGGATCATGACACGCAACTTGTTGTTTCTCAAATGGTGACATCACAATGAATGAATACAATGCTTTTCACATGGAGGCACAAAGACACGGAGGAGAATCCCCCTTGTTTTCGCACTCTCTGTGCCTCTGTGTGGGAAATCATCAGTGCTTTTATGCTACAGTCTCGAAATGTTACGTATTTTTCAATTCCCATAAGGTAATGGAAAGTCATGAACGATCCTTACACGATTGCACTTCTTGGTGGTGTCCTGCTGGTGTTGGCCTTGGTGAGTGCCATTGTTTACTTTTTGCGTAAACGGCGTGACATCGGCATTGACGTGGCGGTACTTGATACGTTTCGTTCGCGAATCCATGCCTGGTGGCTGCTTTTCGGAATGCTCGTCGGGGCGTTTTTGCTCGGCAACGTTATGACCGTGTTGCTCTTCGGACTGATTTCTTTTTGGGCACTTCGCGAGTACATTACATTAACCCCGACCAGACGTGCCGACAATAGCACGCTGTTCTGGGTCTTTTTTCTCTGCACGCCGTTGCAGTTCATCCTGGTGGCGATTGATCCTGCTTGGTTTACGCGGTTTTTCATCGTCCCACCGTACATGGTGTTCGCAATTTTCATTCCAGCCTATACCTTTTTGATTATTCCGGCGGCCATTGCCGTTTCGGGTGACGCGAAGCATTTTCTCGAACGGATTGCCAAAATCCAGGTCGGCCTCTTGATCTGTGTTTACAGTTTCAGTTTTGCCCCGGCTTTGCTGACGATGCACTTTCCCACGCCAGAAACGACGCATGAGGTTGCCGGCATTATGTCGGGTGGACTGGTTGACAATGCCTTGCAGGCTGCAACAGATACAGTAACAAGTAGTAATTTGACCGAACCTGATAACAGTGACACCGGCACTGCCACGACTACAGAATTGGCCAATGAACCGGTCAACGCCATTGCACCGGTACCTCCCCAAACACCAATCAATCACCAGACCGGACGAGCTTTGAGGTTGTTGTTTTTCTTCGTTTTAATCGTTCAGGCCGGTGATGCATTTCAGTATTTGTGGTCACACATCCCGCATCGGCACGTTGTCGCACCGTCGATCAACAGCTCACGAACCTGGGAAGGCGTCTTTGGCGGTGCCGCAACGAACGCGATTTTCGCTACCTCGATTTGGGGCGTGACTCCCTTTCCTGAATGGTGGCAGGCTGCCGTGGGTGGACTGATCGTCTCGTTCATGGGATTTGCAGGAAACTTGACCATGTCGGCTATCAAACGTGATCGCGGCGTCGATGATTTCGGTAACCTCATTGAGGGACACAACGGCGTACTCGACCGTATTGATTCCTTATGTTTTGCCGCACCGGTCTTTTACCATTTCGTCTGGGTATGTCTGCATGTCGCGTAAAATGGAATAAAAGAATGACTGCAAAAAAGAAATGGGACGACAGCCTGATGATGCGGGCGGTACGGCGATTGCCGACGGAACGGGTGCCCGTGTGGCTCATGCGTCAGGCGGGACGTTACATGGCCGAGTATCGTGCGGTGCGAAAAAAAGCGGCTTTTCTTGAACTTTGCAAAAATCCCGCATTGTCCGCCGAGGTGATGCTCACGGCCGTTGACCGGTTGGGCGTTGACGCGGCGATCATCTTTTCCGATCTGTTGCCGATTCTTGAGCCGATGGGGTTCTCGCTTGAATTTGCCGCCGGGGAAGGGCCGGTCATTCATAATCCAGTGCGTTCGGCGGACGATGTCGCCCGGGTTCGCGAGTTGACCGACGTGTCGCCGCTTGATTTCGTGTTTGAGACGGTGCGCAAAACTCGCGAGGGGCTCAACAAAACGCTGCCGGTGATCGGGTTTGCCGGTGCACCGTTTACGCTGGCCGGTTACGCCGTCGAAGGCGGCAGCAGTCGCGATTTCCGTCTTGCCAAGACGATGATGTACTCGCAACCGCAACACTGGCACGCACTACTCGACAAGATCGTCGGATCGGTCGCACGCTATTTGATCGAGCAGGCACACGCAGGAGCACAAATTTTACAACTTTTCGACAGTTGGGTCGGCTGTCTTTCGTGTGACGATTACCGGCAATACGTTCTGCCGCACAGCCGTAAGGTGTTCGACCTTGTGCGCGACGCCTGTCCCGACACGCCGATCATCCATTTCGGCACGGGCAATCCGATGTTGTTGCCGTTATTCCGTGAAGCGGGCGGTGATGTCATCGGTGTTGACTGGCGCATTCCCATCGACACGGCGTGGGACATGATTGGCCACGACCGCGCAGTACAGGGCAATCTCGACCCCGTCGTTTTACTGGCCGACCGTGATGTTATCGAACGTGAGGCTATAGCGATTCTGCAAAAAGCGGCGTATCGCCCCGGTTACATTTTCAATCTCGGTCACGGCATCCTTCCGCAAACACCGGTTGATAATGTCATCGCACTGGTCGAAACGGTTAAAATGTTTACGCGGTAGGGTTGTCACGCCGTGACCGCCGAAACGTCAGTCGGGATGGATCGCATCAACGTGATATGCGGTAGATGCGTCACCTTGTGGCCAAAAAAATCCGCATAATTTCTTTTTTTGTGCCTTTGCACTCCCCCAAAAGCTACAATTTTACACAAGTTCGCAAATTTCCTGCTAACTTTACGTAAAATATGCAAAAAAGATAAAATACGCAACTTTGCATTCTTGATTATCAAATGAGTTTGATTATCATTATTATAGTAAATGCAATGTTTTTGACCGCATAAGAACATGGTGAAAAAAATGACCAAAAAAACTTGGAACTCAGTGACGAAAGCAATATCCTTTAGTACGGCAGTTATCTTTTGCGTGCAAACCGTTTCGGTTTTTGCGCAAGACTGCTGTGATGGCAACATGGGAGCGACCACGGTTGTACAGCGTCCTGTAATGGACATGGCGACTACACTGCCGCCGAGTTCGCTGACCTATACGGCGGCGTATCCCGCAACTTCCTATCCGTCCAACACTTATAGAATTGAAAATGAAACCGTTTATCGGGACGAACAGCAATCCCGCTTGCGGCAGGTTTGGGACGACGAAATCCGCGAACGGCGTTATACCGTTTACCGACAGGTTCCCGAAACCGCAATCAAACAGGAAATATACAGGGTTCTCAAACCGATTTGGACGACGGAATATCGTGACACAAGTTACGATGTGATTCGCAATGTTCCGGAAACTTCGGTACGGCAGGAGCGTTACACTGTCAGCCGTCCGGTTTGGGAAACCGCCGAGCGGGATGTCTGGCAAACGGTTCGACGGCCTGTGCAGGAAACCTACTTGCAGGAACGGCGTTATGTGGTCAATCGCCAGGTCACGTCTTACAAAACGGAAGTGGTCGATCGCGGGCAATATGTCAATTATACGGAAGTTGAGCCTGGCAGAACCTATCACCGTTTAGCATGGCAGAGCGGCGGGACTTACGTCAATCCGATAACCGGTGCCTCCCATTGGCAAATGGCGGGGTTGTATTGGACGCCCATGAAAGGGGAAGACAAATTTCGGCAGGAAACCGTGTATCAGCCGAATCTCGTGCAGCAAGTGACACCGATCACGACACTTGTACCGGAAACGGTTGTCGAACAGGTTCCGACGACCCGGCTGACCTATCAGGAAGAGCGGATACTCAAGAAGGAACCGTATCAGGTCATGCGCATGGTTCAGGAAGAACGTGTCAGGGAAATTCCCGAAACACGTTACCGTCAGGTTGTCCAACGGGTTCAGCAAACGACCCCCGTGCAGGTTTATCGGTTGGAAACGCAAGAAGTTGCCCGTGACATTCCCGTCACCACCTACAAAACGATTGCCGAAGAGCACGTCGAGCCATACACCATCAAGGTGCCGCGAATTGAGCAGATTGTGGAAACCGTACAAAAGCCCTACACTGTGCAGAGACGTGTTCCGCTTGATGAGTTTGGCAATCCGATCATCATTTATCCCGGTCCGGTGACGACACCGCAAACCATCACAACGCCGGATTATGGTCGCGGTGCGGCAAACGACGCCCCAACCGGCGATCCGGCTGATGAGACGCCGTCCATTCCACCTCGCAATGATGCGGAAGGAGCAAAAACGAATCGGAACAGTAATCAAATGGATTTGGGTTAGAGAGTGTACTTAACCGACAATGCCAGGCCGGGAACAATAGCGTAGCGCAGTGACCGGGGCGAACACTTATACCTTAAACGGTATGTGCCAGAACCATTTTTCTAAGCGGTAGGTTCTGGCACTTACAAAAAAACGGCACAACATACTCTTGGTACTCTTGCGGAGGAGCATTCGATTGGCAGCGGCCAGGTCGAGGGAACGTGCAAGTCAACTTATCCGCCGGGTCTGATCGGCAAACGCTTGAAATAAACCGGTACCCAATGGTGTGTCCACTACGTCAACAAGATGGCCACACTCTGCACCGTGCTCTACGGAAACCAATGGAAATCGTATTGGAATTACGTAAAGTAAAACGCAAAATGTTTTACTAGACACATGCGATTTTTTCAGAATTCAGGATATTGAAATGCTGTTGGAATTATGTTATCTTGGCTGTACCAGTCCCGTTCACATCAAACCTTATTGGAGCTTGCCATGAAAAAAATCCAGTATTCCCTTTTCGGTCTTGTGATGTTATTAACAGTCCCGTTGTTGTCGCTCAGTTTGTTTGCCGACGACATGGGGCTTACCAGGCAGTTTTTAGTGATCGGCGAAGACCAACTGCTGAATGACGATTTCACCTTACAACCCAACGGCGGAACGTTGGAATGGGTCGAGGGCATCACGCCGGAGGCGAAGGCGGTGCGGCTCGACAAGGCGTATTATGAAGCTCCGACGTTTGTGCCGGCGGTGCCACCGGCGCAACAACCGGACAAAGCGTTTTCCTTTACGATCTGGTTTCGCAAAAACGGACCCGGCTCGCTCACCGGCAACAACGGCAGCGTCAACGGCACGATTCTCGGCATGGGCGACGGCTATTGGTCGGGAATGCGCGTCACGACCGAAGGTTCCAACAAGAAGGTGTATTTTCACATCGGTCGTCCGCAGCCAAGTAGTGCGGTCACGCTGGAATCGCGGGACGACGTGTATGACGGCGTGTGGAACCACCTGGCCGTGACCTGGGACGGTCGGCAAATGCGGATTTACCTCAACGGCATCATTTCCGGTGTCCGCGATTACGACGGTGCGTTTACGCCGCCGAACTGGGGCTTGCGGATCGGCTACAACGACGCCGGAATGGGCTCGATCAACATGGACGTGCAACAAGTCGCAAGTTTTGCCAGGGCACTTTCGCCGTTTGAGGTGTTTTGCATGGCAACGCAAGTTGAGGATTTGACGAAGGTGACGATTGATAATCCAGAACCAGTGGAAAAGGTAGTAACTGTTTTGACTGACGCAATTGTGGCGGGAAAAAAATGGACGAACGATGATGTTAACCAATTTCGCGATCAAATGGGAGACATTTCCCTACAGATTAATTCACGTCCAATAATGCAAAGGGCTACAATGGCATTTATGTCCTACAGATTACTACCTCTGCCTGGTAGTCAGTCACCTCAAATGCGAAGCATGCGCGTGGCAATGGAAGAAGCGTTGGAAATTTTGCCAAAAGTTATGCGTGACCGCGTGCTACGAAGTTTCGTCCCTAATGCAACCGGCACGCCGATCATTAGCACTTCACTTGAATCTTACGAAAGACTGTTGGCCGAAGTCACCATGACGCCGGAAGAAAAACAGCAGTTGGAAAAAATCATCGGCCAGTTGAAAGCGTTTGAAGCAAAGAAGGCAACACCGGCGGTGACATCGACCGGCTTAAAGAGTCTGGCCTTGCTGGACGAGAAACTTGCCGCAACGATTCGCGCAACCGACCGCGAAACGACGAAATTTGATTGGACGCAATACATCATCAAGTCCGATTGGGCGCAATATTCGGGCAGACCGCCCATAACAATGCACGTCGCCCCCAACGGCAAAGCGGATAACGACGGTTCGGAAGCATCGCCGTTTGGTTCGTTGGCGCAAGCACGCGATGCCATTCGGAATAGATCATACCGTCCCAACGGGGGAATCGAAGTATTGATACACGGTGGAAAGTACGACATCAGAGAGACCGTCACGTTCGACGAGTCTGACAGCGGCACGGCGGGTGCCCCGATTGTGTATCGCAATGCGCCTGGGGAAACGCCGGAATTTTGCGGCGGCCTCAACCTCAGCGGGGCGTTTCAAAAGCTGACCGATGCGGCGGTTCTTGAGAAATTGCCCGAGTCGGTGCGCGGGCAAGTCATGGTCGCCGATTTGAAAACGCTGGGCGTCACCGAGCCGCTTTTCCCGATTCGCGAACGCGGTTACGGCAGAAACGGTCCCGACGCGGCACCGTGGCTTGAGGTGTTCGTGAACGGCAAGCCGCAGCAGATCGCGCGTTATCCGAACTACGACGCCGACGCTCCGAACGATTGCTTCATCAAAACCGGCGAGATCACACAGGGCAATTCGGACACGCCGTCGCAGCGGTTGCCGGGCATTTTCAAGTACGCCGATTCGCGAGTCAACAACTGGGCGACGGACGAAGACGTTTGGCTGTTCGGCTACTGGCGGCATCTTTGGGCGGCGGCATCGCATCCGGTCGCAAGCATCGACCCTGCGGCGCAAACGATCACGATGGCACGCCCCGACGGTTACGGTTATTACGCGGAAATGCCGTTTTATGCGTTCAATCTTTTGTCGGAAATCGACGTGCCGGGCGAGTGGTATCTCGACCGCAAAACGAACCGGCTGTACATTTTGCCGCCGCTGGGCGATGACGGAAAACCGATTGATCTCAACAGCGTGCCGGTGATGATCCCGCAATTTGCCGGGCCTTTCATCGAATGCCGCAACGTGTCGCACGTCACGTTTTTGGGACTCAACATGAGCGATTGCGCCGGCACTGCTTTTAAATCTAACGGCGGCGAAAACCTGCTGGTCGCCGGTTGCAACTTCGAGCGGCTCGGCAATTGGGCAATCGCCATGCGCGACGGCAAACGCAACGGCGTGTATGGCTGCGACATGAGTTGGCTCGGCGGTGGCGGCGTCACCATTTCCGGCGGCAGTCCGAAAACGCTTGAACCCGGCAATTGCTTCGTCGAAAATTGCCGCGTTTCGCACTTTACACTGGTTGATCGCGTTTACGCCCCGGCGGTTTCGCTTGACGGTGTCGGCAACAGCGTCGCATACAACGTGTTCGAGGACTCGCCGCATCACGGCATCCGCATGGGCGGTTACGATCACACGATTGAGTACAACCGCATCAATCGCGTTGTGCAGGAATCCGACGACCAGTCGGGCATCGATATGTGGGGCGATCCGGTCTGTCGCGGGCATCTCATCCGCTACAATTACTGGTCGAACATCGGCAATCAATGGACGGTCGCGGGGCAGTCCGGCATCCGGCTTGACGACATGATCAGCGGCGTGTTGATGTACGGCAATATTTTCGTGCGAAGTGCC
>Ga0082212_10008505_pt1 | contig 13391 bp, 16 predicted proteins | sample TergutNt197P3_FD_71548 | JGI IMG/M metagenome (GOLD analysis project Ga0082212, IMG submission 71548) | Neocapritermes taracua P3 segment gut microbial communities from Petit-Saut dam, French Guiana - Nt197 P3 | ecosystem: Host-associated > Arthropoda: Insects > Digestive system > Gut ... | reverse complement strand
GCGATGGCATGCTATTTGAGCCGGCCACGCGACTTTTCATGCGAATCAGAGTACAGCCACGGCGCCCCCTGAATAGTAACGCTCACATTTGTATTGACCAATCAAAGCTGCTGTATTACAATGTATCGGGAACAAACCGGACTTGGCGATGAAAATAATCTGTTAGGAGGAACTGTAATGTTGAGCGTGGAAAAGCAGTTTGCGCAGACGATGTTCAGTATTGAAGGAAAAGTCGCGGTCGTTACCGGCGCGACGGGGGCTTTGGGCAGCGCCGTGGCTGCGGGGTACGGCATGCAGGGCGCTAAAGTGGTTCTTACCGGCAGAAACGAAAAGAAGCTTGAAAGCGTCTGCGGCGAGATGAAAGCGGCCGGCTGCGACTGCGCGTTCATCACGGGCGACCCCGCCGTCGAGGACGACGTGAAGAAAGTCGTCAAGTTCGCCGTGGATACGTACGGCGAGCTGAACATACTGGCGGCCTGCCACGGTTTTAACGCTGTCAAGCCCATTGTGGAACAGAGTCTCGCGGAATGGCAGGCTATCATGGACGCCGACTGCACAAGCGTATACCTGCTCGCTAAGTATACGGCGGAACAGATGATCGCGCAGGGCAATGGCGGTAAGATGGTCATAACGTCGTCGGCCCGCTCGAAAATGGGTATGGCGGGATATACCGGCTACTGTACCGCAAAAGGCGGCGTCGACCTTATGGTACAGACTCTGGCGTGCGAACTGACGGCAAAACACGGCATAAATGTCAACAGTATCAATCCGACCGTGTTCCGCTCAGACCTCACGGAATGGATGTTCGATCCCGAAAGCGCGGTTTATCAGAACTTCCTGAAACGCCTTCCGGTGGGGCGTTTGGGCGAGCCGTCCGATTTCATAGGGCTTGCGACATTTTTGGCGTCGCCGGCGTCTGATTTCCTTACGGGGGGCAACTATGACGCCACCGGCGGATATTGGTCATGCTAATAGTCTGGAATAGTGAATCATGAGTTATGAAATAAAAAATATCGCCGTTGTCGGAGCGGGTATGATGGGCAGGATGATCGCTTATGTCCTCTCGTCGCGGTATAACGTGGGCGTCTGTGACGTTAAGCCCGTCGACGTCGCGGGGGGTATCCGCGAAGCGACGAGCGAGCTCGTGCATAGAGGCGTCCTGGAAGCCGCGGAGCTGGACGCGCGTCTTTCGCGGATCAGTTTTACGCTTGATATGAACGACGTCTCCATCTCCGGCGCCGACCTCGTGGTCGAAGCGGTATTTGAAGATATGGAGCTCAAACGAAAGACTTTCGCGCAGTTGGAAGAAATATGCCGTGAAGACTGCATTTTTTGCACGAACACATCAGTGATGAGCCCGTCGGAGATCAGCCGGGGTCTGCGTCGCCGCGAACGTTTCGCCGCGACGCATTTTTGGAACCCGGCGCACCTGATCCCGCTTGTGGAGGTCGTGATGTCCGACGCTACAAGCGCGGATACGGCGCGGATCATTATGGACGTACTTGAGGGAGCGGGGAAAAAACCCGTGCTGTGCAAAAAGGACGTACCCGGTTTTATCGCGAACCGTCTGCAGCACGCTCTTTGGCGCGAGGCGATATACATGGTCGAAAACGGTATCGCGGATCCCGCGACTATTGACGACGCGTGCAAATTCGGCCCCGGGCTGCGCTGGCCGGTGCTGGGGCCGCTGGAAAACTCCGATCTGGTAGGTATAGAGCTGACATATAACATCCACGATTATATCCTGAAGTCTCTTGCCGATAATCACGAGCCTTCGTATCTGCTGCGCGAAATGCTCGACAGAGGCGACCTCGGTATGAAGTCAGGTAAGGGCTGGCAGGAGTGGACGCCGGAACAGATCGACAGCGTGAATACCGGTTTACGCGAGCATCTCGTTGATCACGCGATGAAAGTTGAGAGTTGAGAATTACGTTCTACACTCTACACTCTACACTTTACACTCTACGTTCTACACTCTACACTATACATTCTACATTCTACATTTTACATTTTCAGGAGGTATCATCATGGGCAAGAAAATATTTATCGACCTGACGCATCCATTCAGCGCGGAGATACCGCGCTGGCCGTACTTTGATAAGCCGGTGATCGACAACACGCACACTATGGCGAAAGGCGGGGTGCTTACGCAAAAGATCACCTGCACCATGCATACGGGGACGCACTGCGACGCGCCGCGCCACGTAATGGAATACGAGTTTGACGGGCGCCGCGCGCGATATACGCATGAGATGCCTATTGACGCGTACACCGGAGACGCCGTATGCCTGCAGGTCGACATCGAACCGTGGGGGCTCATCACGGGCAAACATCTCGACGCCGCCTGCGCCAAATTCGGTATCAAGCCGGAAGAGCTCGAAGGCATGGTGGTCTGCCTTGACACAGGGATGCACAAGCTGTTTGACGACAGCAAGGCGTACTACCACTACGCGGCCGGCACGGGGCTCGAAGCGGGAAAATGGTTCGTCAAGCACAAAGTAAAATGTGTGGCGCAGGACTCGCAGGCGCTGGATCACCCGCTGCACACCGCGATGGGTAATAACGGAATGACGCGTATGAACCTTTTGGGAGCGACCGGGAAAACGCTGCACGAGGAGTATATCGAGTTATTCGGCGAGGAAGCGAACGCTGAGTTTGACAAATTCGAGTACATCCGCATCCACGGAAAGGAAGCGTATGATGAGAAATACGGGGAGTTGGAGGATATAGGCTGCTGGGGGACCTGGGAGCCATGTCATAAGACGCTCCTTGGGCACGGGATCGTCGGAGTAGAAAACCTCGGCGGCGATCTTGCGAAAGTCTCCGGTAAGCGGTTCAAGTTCTTCTGTTTCCCGCTGCGCTGGTATCTCGGCGACGGGTCTATGGCGCGCTGCGTCGCGGAGATCGACGAGGACGACGTCAACGACGTACCGGACCGGGTATATGAGTACGGAGGCACCGGCTACGCGGACGCCCTTGGGGGCGGGGAAAGCGGCGTGGAGTACATGAAGAGGCTTTTCAACCGCAACAGGTAATGATATACGAGTACACGCCGCTCGCGGCGTGGAGTACATGAAGAGGCTTTTCAACCGTAATAAGGGATAGAAAAAATATGTCTGATTTGAGCAACAAACGCATTATTACCGTGGCGACCACAGGCGCCTGGCCGACAAAAGAAAACACGCCAAATGTGCCTATCGAACCGGGTGAGATCGCCGAAGAAGTATATAACTGCTGGAAGGAAGGCGCTGCGATCGCGCATATACACTGCCGTAACGACGAAGGCAAAGCGGCAATGGTCTTCGAAAAGTTTGAGGAGACCGTCCGCCTCATCCGCGAGCGGAAAGACTGCGACATTATCCTGAACATAACCACCTCCGGCGGCGTCAATCTCAAGGAAGAAGACAGGCTGCGCCCGTTTTTTGAGCTGAAACCAGAGATGTGCTCCTATGACTGCGGGACAATGAACTGGCAGCACAACGCGGTGTTTGAGAACAACCCTCAGTTTCTGGAGAAGCTGGGCGCGATGGCTCAGGAGGCCGGAGTGAAGCCGGAGATCGAAGTCTTTGACCCCGGCATGATCTACAACGCGCAGTACTATATCAAAAAAGGCGTCCTGAAAGAGCCGTGCCATTTCCAGTTTTGCATGGGCGTGCCCGGAGGAATCGCGGCGACGACAAAGAACCTTGTGTTCATGAAAGGCGTCATGGACGAGTGCGCGCCGGGAAGCACATGGTCGGCGTTCGGCGTTGGAAGAGGCGCGATGGAAACCCTGTACGCCGCCGTCGCTATGGGCGGGAACATCCGCGTCGGGATGGAGGACAACGTACTGTACAGCAAAGGGCGGCTCGCGGACAGCAACATGCAATTTGTAGCAAGGGCAAAAAGAATAATCGAGGAGTTTACCTGTGAAGCGGCGACGCCTGACGAGGCCAGGGAAATCCTTGGGTTGGCATAGAAGAAATCAATAAGGAGGAAGAAACGCGGATATGTCGAAAATAATATCTTTCAAAGAAGCGGTAGAAATGATACCGGACGGCGCGACGCTGATGATCGGGGGCTTCATGGGCTGCGGGAACCCACACAAGCTCGTCGACGCGCTCTCAAAGAGCGGCAAGGGCGGGTTCACGCTGATATGCAACGACGGCGCCATGCCAGGCGGGCCGATGGGAGAGGACTTTTACGGAGTCGCGAAACTGATCCACAACAAGCAGATTAAAAAGCTTATCGCGACTCATGTCGGACTCAACCCGGAGGTCGCCGAACAGAGCAACTCCGGAGAAATGGAACTCATATTGATACCACAGGGTTCTTTTGCGGAGATGATTCGCGCGGGCGGCGCGGGGCTCGGCGGCGTACTTACGCCTACGGGGGTCGACACGATTGTCGAAGACTACGATCACGTTCACGGAAGGATCGAGATAGACGGGAAAGTGTATCTCATTGAAAAACCGCTCCGCGCGGATTTCGCGCTCATTTCCGGATACAATATCGACAGGGCGGGAAACGTTTGGTATAAGGGCACGACGCGCAACTTCAACGTAGCGATGGCCACGGCCGCGGATATCGTTATCGCCGAAGCCGACAACCTTGTCGAAGTCGGATTCATCAAGCCGGAGGACATAGTCACGTCCTGCGTGTATGTTACCTATATTGTAGACGGAGGTGCGCAGAATAATGGATAAGGCTCTGATTAAGGATTTTATAGCGGCGCGCGTCGCGAAAGAACTCAATGACGGCGACGTCGTAAACCTTGGTATCGGTCTGCCGACGCTGGTGCCGCAGTATCTGCCGGACGATGTGCGCGTCCTGCTTCATTCAGAAAACGGGATAATCGGAACCGGAGTCGTCACGGAAGAAAACAAAGACCCGGTATACATCGTCGACGCGGGCGGCAGCCCGGCGATGGTAGCGCCGGAAGGCGCTTACATTGACTCAGCAACGTCGTTCGCGATCATCCGCGGCGGCCATGTCGACGCGACGGTGCTCGGCGCGCTTGAGGTCGACGAGAAAGGCAACCTGTCAAACTGGATAATACCCGGTAAAAGAGTACCCGGCATGGGCGGCGCGATGGATCTTGTGGTCAGCGCGAAGAAAGTCATCGTCGCGATGGAACACACGGCAAAAGGCGCGCATAAGATATTGAACCTGTGTAAGCTGCCGTTCACGGCTGTCAACTGCGTAAATCTTATCGTGACCGAAATGGGCGTCATGGAAGTAACGGACAAAGGCATCGTACTCAAGGAATATAACCCGGAATTCACGGTTGAGGATATCCAGGCTGCCACAGAGGCCAAACTGATAATAGATCCCGATCTGAAACCCATGGCATAGTTTGGAGCAAGTACATAAATGAAATATACGACCCGTTGGCAGTATTTTATTGCGGCGGCCGCGAACGGCTTCTTTCTTGGCGTCCTGTTTGTCTGGACTTACTTCCGCGACGAGCTGGCAAAGATTTTCCCGACCTGGCGCGCAAGCGACCTGTCCCTGATCTTCAGCGTGCATAACGTTGTTATATGCCTGTCGCTGCTTGGCGCGGGATTTCTGCTCAAAAAGCTTTCCAACCGTGTGATCGTGGCGATCGGATCGGTGGGTTTATTAGTCGGTTTCGGTATGTTCCCGTTTCTTCCGCTTGACAAGCCGGATACCGCGCTTCTTATGGCCACCATACTTTTTGGAGTTATAAGCGCGGCTTCCGTAGGAATTGCGTCTACCTCAGGCTACTCCCTCTACACACAGTGGGCGCCAGATCATCCCGGCAAGATGGTCGGCACTATCATGCTTGCGCTCAGCGTCGCGCCAATACTCATGGGCGCATTGTGCAGCGCCCTTGTCCCGTTGGTCGGAGTACTGCAGACTATACGATTGGTGGGAGTCATCGCGTCCGTACTGCTCATGGCGACGATACCGTTCGCAAAGCCTCCGGGCGCCGGAGACCATCTGCCGCCGGCGCCTGTCCGCGCCGAAAACATCGAGCAAAGGGAGTTCAGGCCGACGGAAATGTTCCGGATGCCCTCATTCTGGATCCTGTTCGTATTCAACACCGTCATTCGCGCGAGCGGCCTTATGATAATCGACTTTGGCGGAAGCATAGCCATCCACTTCGGGTTGACGGCGATTCTTGGCATGCTCTACTCGCCGGCAAACGGTACGGCCAATATAGTCGGGGGCGTTCTCGTCGACAAACTCAGCACAGCCCGCGTTATCATATTGTGCGGCGGCACGCTTCTGCTGGGATCCATACTTCTGTTCGCGGGGAACGCGGCGGACAGCGGTTTTCTCGTAATGGCGGGTCTGCTCTTCGGCGGGCTCAGTTACGGCTGCGGCACAGTTCATTCGACGGCTTCGATGCGCATTCTGTTCGGTCAGAAGCACTACGCTCTTAACTGGAGCTATATCCAGCTCAGTATACTCATCGCCGCCGCGTGCGGCTATTTTGCAGGAGTCCTGCTTGACCGGCAGTCGGGCGATTACATGGGCGTATATATCATGATCCTTTGCTGCGCGTTACTAACTATAGCTTGCGGGATCGCGATGGGGATCTACATGAAACGACAGGCCGGCGTAAAGTCAGACGCCGCCGCGCCGCAAGATCAAGGAGGTTAGCGTATGGAAATGCTGCAACTCATCGAAGGCATTCGCTCACCGTTTCTTAACACTGTTTTCGGCCTTATAACCCAACTCGGAGAAGAAACGGTCGCCGTAGTGATCCTATGCGCCATATTCTGGTGTATAAGCAAACGGACGGCCTATGTTATCGGCATATCATACTTTCTTTCGGGACTCACCGTTCAGGGTATGAAAATAATCTTCCGTATCGACAGGCCATGGATTGCGGCGCCGGCGCTCAAACCGGTCCCGTCCGCGTTGGAGCACGCTACGGGATACTCTTTCCCCAGCGGCCATACACAAAGCTCGACGGCGCTGTTCGGCTCGCTCGGGACCCAGGTAAAGCAAAAACCGCTAAAAGCGGTGTTCTTCCTGCTGCCTGTTCTTGTCGCGTTTTCCAGAATGTATCTCGGAGTGCATACGCTGCTGGATACGGGCGTCGCGCTGGCGATTTCGCTGCTGCTGATTCTGCTGACCGTCGTCTTCTTTAAGGGCGACGCCGTTGAAAAGACCCGGGAACTGATAATATCGCTGGTAATGGTGTTGTTTGCGGCGGCTGTGATCGTGATCGCCGCGGCGCTTTACGCAAACGGCGCGATAGAGCGCGAGTATGTCACCGACTGCCTGAAAGCCGCCGGCGCGGGAGTGGGTTTTGCCGCCGGCATGTATATTGAGCGGGTCTATATCGACTTTTCAGTCAAGGCGAAAAACCTGCTTTGGCAGGTAATAAAGTTTGTGCTGGGATTTATCGGGGTGCTCGCGATAAAAGAGGGGCTGAAGCTGATCATCGGTACGGGTCTGGTCGTCGATACCGTCAGGTATTTCCTTATGATAATGTGGGTAGCCGTCTTTTTCCCGCTCATAATCAAGAAGTTCTTTTCCGTAAAAAGCCCAGCTTCGTCTCGCTGATCATTACCGCCGCGAAAGTCAGCGCGAAACCCGCGACAAGGCGAAGCGTCATGGCTTCATGGTATAACAAAGCGGATGAAGCGGCGCCGAAGACAGATTCAAGGGTCATAATTACCGCCGCCTGCGAAGGCGGCGTGTATTTTTGCCCGAAGATCTGCAGAACTATACAGACCGCCGTGCTGACCACAGTCAGGAAGACCATAGTCCAAACGTCGGCGGCAGTGACCGCGGACGGCGACGGCTCAAATATCAACGCGCCGATAAGAGCGAGCACGCCGGCGGCGGCGAACTGGATCGCGGCCAGAGCGATCGGGTCGCGCTTTTCGACTGCGGCTGCGGTTATTACAATATGCACAGCGAAAAACAAGCCGCAAATTATCGTCAGCGCGTCGCCCGCTCCGATACGAAGATCGTTGTCAAGCGAGATCAGGCCGATACCGGCGACGCAGATAACAGCGGCGGCGACATTGAATCTGTCAGGCTTTTTCTTTATGTGGATCCAATAGAGAAACGGCACGATAATGCAATACGCGGACGTCAGAAACGCGTTTTTGCCCGGCGTCGTCATGCTCAAGCCATATGTTTGGAACATGTACGCGAGCAGCAGGACAGCGCCCATCAAAGCGCCGCTTGCGATGTATTTTTTGTCGATCTTTTTCAAACTCCGCGCGCAGGCGGGCAGCAGAATCAGGGCGGCGCCGCAGAACCTGATCGCCAGCACATAAAGCGTAGGGATGTTCGTAAGTACGTTTTTCATCGCAACGAAAGAAAGACCCCATAAAAACGCGGCGGAAAACAGGGCGATCCTTCCGGGAGTCTTCTTATTCGTTTTTTCCATACACCTTTCCTTTTAGTACCGCTTAAGCCGGCACATCAAAAAGCTAGAACAAGTTGCTTCGTTATATTCGTCCCCCAGCCCCTAGCCACTAGCGGGCAGAGCCCGCATTAGTATTCTTGAGCAGTGAGGTTCAAGAGGGATATCGAACGGTTCAAAGAGCTCGCCTGTCAAAAGGTCGCTCAGCGCGCCGCAGCCGTCTAGGCTGATCCGCTCCTCCGACTCCCCGATATTCACGGCTATGAAAACCCTTTCGCCGTCATAAAACCGCTCAAAGACGAATGGCTTTCTGTAATCAAGATATACCTGCCTGTAGCCGCCGTACCTTAAAGGCGCCTGCTCTTTTCTCAGGGCAATATGCTTTTTGATATGATCCGTCAAACCCATAGTATCGTCCGGCAGGTTCGCAATATCAATAAACGGGCGCAGCGGGGCGTCCGAACCGTTTTCTTTCTCCCCTTTTATCCCCCATTCGCTTCCGTAGTATATCGACGGGACGCCGGGTAGAGTGAACAGCAGGGTGTAAAGCGTGCGCAGATGCGCCGGGTCAGCGACGTTGCTTGCAATGCGGGGCTGGTCATGGTTGTCCAGAAAGTTGTACAGAGCGGCGCCGTTGTCGGGTATCGCCTGCGTCAGGCAACTGGCCAACTCATATAAGTTGTTGCTGTTATGGCTGGAAAACAGGCTTTTGTACGTAATGTAATTCGTAACGCTGTGAAGGACGTCCGGGTTGACCCATCGGGAGTAATCCCCGGATACGACCTCGCCCATCAGCCAGAAATCCGGCGTTACTCCGGTCGTCATCCGCCTGAGGCGCCGCATGAAGTCAAAATTTAAGACATTTGCGGAGTCAAGGCGCATGCCGTCGATGCCGAAATCTTCTATCCAAAACCTGGCGGCCTCCAGCAGATAGTCTGAAACCGCCTCGTTGCATAAATCAAACTTGACCAGTTCATAATACCCGCTCCATGTATCATAGTCGAACGGGTCGCCCAGAGGGCTTTGCCGGGAAAAATCCACTCCGGAAAACCACTGCGCGAAATCTGAGTTGCCGTCACGCAGCTCTTTGAAGGCGAAGAAATCACGCCCGCAGTGGTTGAAGACGCTGTCCAGGACGACCCTTATCCCGTTAATGTGGAAATCCGCGACCAGCGCTTTGAAATCCTCGTTCGAGCCGACGCGGTTATCTATGTTAAAATAATCCGTCACATCATAGCCGTGAGTAGCTGATTGCAGCACAGGGCTCAGAAGTACGGCGTTGCAGCCTAATTCCTTGATATGCGGTATCCATTTCCCGATCTCGCCGAGCCGGTGCGCAGTTTCGCCGTAGTCGTTGCGGAAAGGCGCCCCCGCCAGCGCAAAAGTGTAGATATGATAAAAAATCGCGTCTTCATACCATTGGTGGCTGATAAAAACCGCCTCGCTTTCCCGGTTTTTGGGGCGAAGCCCCGCCGTTATTGAATGCTCAGTAGTAGCTATATCGTAGACGCAGCGATCATTATATCACATACTGAGGCCTGTGCGCTATAATCGCTTTTTGCCCCCACCGTCGCTTCAAAAGTGAAAAATGCCAAAGTGGCATTTTTCACTTTTACGCAAATAGATCCATCAGATCCATCGGGTGTACGGCGTACAGGTCGGCGCCGTTTGCGGCAAGTTCCTTTTTGTCCCTGAAACCCCACAGAGCGCCGACAGCTTTGAGGCCGGCGGCTTTTGCCGTCAGCATATCGGTATCGGTGTCGCCGATGTAAAGCACTTCTTCCATCTCCGCGCCCAGGATTTCAAGTATCTCAAACGCGCCGCAGGGGTCAGGCTTGATCGGGCGCCCCGGCCGCTGTCCGATGAGGGCGTCGAACGCAACGTCCGGGAAGTAATACGCCATGACTTTTTCGGTCGAGTCGTGCGGCTTATTGGATAATACCGCCAACTTGACTCCGCGGTCTGCAAGCGCTTTCAGCAGCTCCGGGATTCCGTCGTACGGTTTAGTTTTGTCAGCGTGCCGTTTGAGGTATTCCGCCCTGTATCCTTCCTCAAGTCGGGTAAGAACATCCTCAGTAACATCTGCGCCGCAGACTGAGCGCCTAACAAGGTTTGCCGCCCCGTCGCCGACAAACAGCTTATACTCCGCGATGCTGTGACGCGGAAAGCCATAACGGTCAAGGACGTCGTTCATACTGTCGGCAATGTCCTCGATCGTATCGAGCAGCGTCCCGTCCAAATCGAATATTACCGCTTTTTTTGGCTTTGAGCTCTTCATTTTCGTCATGGCGGAGTTCTCTATGATAGTGCCGGAAGCTTTAGTTCTTGTGGTTGAATGATTCATGGCGGTCACACTCCTTAAGTTAATAACCCCCCGGGCTCGACTGATGTCCGAACTTGGACGGTCTACTGCCGGGGGGAGTAAAACATAGAATTGATCTACCTCGTAATCGTAACCTAAACAGCGGGGTCTAGTCAAGAGTTTTTTACCGTTTTGTATTCTTCCAGTTTCAAACGTTATATACGAAGAACGAATATGTTATAATATTATCACCATAAATTCGTAAAGTAGGTGGGTGTATTTGCTGGTTTTCTATCTGGCAATGCTTAAAACAGAAGAAGAGCGTGCCAAAATGAAGGACATTTATGAAGAGTACCAACCCGTAATGCTCAAGTGCGCTTGTTTATATACTAAAAATAAAGAAATGGCTGAAGATGCAGTACATAACGCAATTCTATCCATTAAAAAACACAAGAATAAGTATCTCTCACTCCCCAGCAATGATTTGCGCAAATTGCTTGTCATAATGACTAAGAACAAATGCATTGATCTGTTGAGAAAACACAGTTATTTCGTCGATGACCAGATTGACGAAATTGAGCATATCCTTGTCGCAAACGATGCGCCTATAGAAGATCAGGTAATATTGGGCGAGGAGTATGAACTCATTCAAAGGCTTATTGAAACGCCTGATGAAACCAGCAGACTCGTTCTTGAGGCGCTGTTGTTCAAATGGCTCAACCGCAGAAGTCAGAAGCGGAGCTATACCTGGGAGGGATTTAGGGAAATGCTCAGGTTTCAATAAATACAGTCGGAGGAACTTGAAAATGCTTAAGAAAAAATTGATAAGCGCAATACTCGCGATAGCGCTGGCTGCGGCGCTGATACCGTTTGCATCGCCGGCTGCGCTGGCAGCGGGCGACACGTTCGTCGCTGCGTCTGCGGGATTCGGCCATACCTTAGCGCTTAAAGACTGACGGTAGCCTTTGGGCCTGGGGTGGTAACACATACGGGGCGGTTGGAGACTGTACGGCAACCGACCGCCTGATTCCCGTAAGAATAAATGTCTATGAAATCACCGTGCTGCTCGACGGGCGCACGCTGACGTTTGAAGTGCCGCCGTTGATCATCAACAGCAGGACGCTTATCCCGCTCCGCTTCGTAGCCGAAGCATTTGACGTCAAGGTCGACTGGAACCCGGCCACATGGACGGTCACAATCACAAGCAGGTAATATCGTGCGAAAAAAACTCCCGGTGTATTCTGACGTGGGGATGTTTACATTCATGTCGGGATGGCGTATAATGTGATAACAATTGCACGACTCAATCCAATCGAGGTGAAACAATATGTGCGCCATACCAAGCGTATTCCAGCCTGATATAAACAAAGCAGTCGACATCTTAAGGTCTGCAGGCTGCGATGAATGTTATATTTTTGGATCCCTTTCAGATGGGCGTGCAGACAACGAATCCGACATCGACTTAGCTGTACGGGGATTGCCACCGGAGATGTTTTTCTATGTGTATGGCCAATTATCTATGCAGATCAGCAGGTCGATCGATCTAGTCGATTTAGACGATGGGTCACGTTTTTCACAAAAGCTTCAGCGAAGGGAGGCAATGACGCGTGTCTTCTGACCTCAAGCAGGACATACTGGATTCTATAGAAGATATTGGAGATCTCCTAACTTCTTATGAGTCACTATTTGAAACAGTAAAGCTAAGATCACCCAACAATATCGAGTTAGCCGCGATGGGCACGATATTGCATTCTTTCTACAACGGCGTCGAAGGTGTTTTCTTGCTTGTGTCAAAGCAAATCGATAAGACGACGCCAGATAACTCCTCATGGCATCAGTCATTGCTAAACCAGATGATGACAGCGACAGAGGAAAGGGCCAATCTGATATCACCTGAGTCAGGCTCTCTTTTAGCGCCTTATTTGAAGTTCAGACACTTTTTCAGGCATGCGTATGCTTTCATGCTGGATTGGAGTCGACTTAAGCCGCTTGCTGATGACTTAATAGCAGTATGGGGCAATGTCAAGGAAGACCTCACCACGTTTTGCGACACTCACACGAGCTTCAATCCATAATTATCTACATTCGGTATTCAAGCAAGAAGCAGGCTGTATCATATGCGTACAACCTGCTTGCCTGTTTTTATCTAGTTTCAAAAACTAAATTCAATTTACGGATATTCCGCGATGTTTTTGACATTCATTCCGCATAAATTTAACATATTGTAGGAATGATTACGGGTGGCAACCATTATGTATGCTACAGGGTCAACCATCTTCCCAATGCGTGAAGCGTGCTTGAGCGTCTGTAGAAAAACGTCATGCGTAATGTCTTCCGCCATCACCGAGTTTCTGCCCAAGTAAATAATGATCCAGACGACGCAGAAAAGTTACATACATCGTATGATTAAAATATCTTATTGAACAGCGAGCCGCTCTTTTAATCGTTCCTGCTGTTCCTGCGAGAAATTAACGCACGCTTCGTCTCCGAGGACTTTTAGGTCGCGATTCACAGGTTTATATACCGTTTCAATTCCTGATAGAAGTTTTCCCGAGTGCCGGCGAGGATGACGACGACAAATTGCCCGTCTTCTTCGAAAATCCGGTAAGCGATCTCATAGTTCGTCTTGCCGTAATAGACGTCACGACAATGAATACCCGCGAGATCGCCCGCTTTTGCCTCGCCTGCGCTGTATGGATCATCAGAGATTTTTATCAGCGCATCCCGGTAGGCCGCGATAAGGCCCCTCTCTTT
>Ga0082212_10008504_pt1 | contig 13391 bp, 9 predicted proteins | sample TergutNt197P3_FD_71548 | JGI IMG/M metagenome (GOLD analysis project Ga0082212, IMG submission 71548) | Neocapritermes taracua P3 segment gut microbial communities from Petit-Saut dam, French Guiana - Nt197 P3 | ecosystem: Host-associated > Arthropoda: Insects > Digestive system > Gut ... | reverse complement strand
GCATCCCCCATCCGCATCCCGCGTCCGCATCCCGCGTCCGCATCCCGCGTCCGCATCCCGCGTCCGCATCCCGCGTCCGCATCCCGCGTCCGCATCCCGCGTCCGCATCCCGCGTCCGTATCTCACTCACGCATCCCGAGCCCCGCCGTATCCACTCTGAACGAGGTGAGAAAATGACCAAATTGATAACACAACTCAAAAAGGAACATGGCGCCGTACAAGTGGTCGAAGCGGCCTACATTTTCCCGCTGGTTTTTCTGGTGCTGGCGTTCCTTATCTATCTGGCCTTCTACATCATGCAGGGCATCCTGATCTACAGTTACGCCCAGCAAACAGCAGTCGCAGCCAGCCGCACCGTTTCCCTGCCCGGATACAAGAATCTGTATCCCACCGGAAGCCTTTCCACGAAAATAGACTTTGCTCCCGTTTCCGATCCCACAGAACTCGGGAGGGTCAATGCTCTCATGCAAGTCCACGAACCCTATAGATACTTCAATCCGGGGGTCATCACAGGCGACAGCAGGAATTTTACCCAAGACGGGCTCAAGAATCTCATTAACCAGACATCCCTGCTTTCCGGCTCCTCCCTCGATTGTGACGTTACGGGAAGCAACCTTATCTTAACCCAGAGAGTCAACGTCAGTGTCACAAAAAAGATAGCCACCCCGCCTTTCTTTCAAGCCTCCGGCCTAAACAGCGCTATGGATATCAACATATCAGCAACAGCCGTTGTCGGAGATACAGCTGAATTTATGAGAAACACCGACATGGTCTTCGAGCTAAAAGACTACGCCCTTGACAACATTCACATCAACGGAGAGTCCCTTAACGAACAGATCACCAAATACAAAGAAAAACTCAATCACGCCTTGGACAAAACGAAAGTCAAAGAATAACTGAGAAGGAGAGTCAAGGAATGTTCAACTTCATAAACAAATGCAAAGGTTCAATCTCAATCTTCCTAACCCTGGTCATGTTGCCCATGTTCGTAGGCGCAGGATTCGTCATCGACGGAGCCAGAATGTCGGCTGCCAAAACCCATGTATCAGGTGCCGGCGACTTAGCGATGAATGCCGCTCTCTCGGAATACGATGACATGCTCAAAGACATCTACGGTCTGTTCGCCATGTCCAAATCTGTGGACGAACTGCAGAAGAACATAGAAGTCTATTTTAACAACACCATCAACAACACAGGCGTTTTGGACAGCGGCGATTCCTACACAAGAGGATTCATCAACAGCATCGCCAGCATGTTCTCTACGGATGAAATAAGTTTCGAGAACATAGTGGACACCCGAAGTCAATCCTTCAGCGCTCAAGAGGTGCCCGCCTCTGCCCTGGCTAATCCCAACGTTTTGGAGGCTCAGATCGTCGAATACATGAAATACCGTGGTCCTTTCAATATCGCCTCGGGTTTTCTTGACAAGATCAAAGTTTTTTCCGAAACGAACAAACAGAATCAGGCCATCAACAAAAAAATCGAATACGATAAACAGCTCAATAAAGTCCAGGACTGTTTAGAAGAAGCCTACAAAGCCATCAACGCCTACAACAGTCTGACGGTTGGCAGCTGGAGCAACAAGACCGAATTGACGAATCATATCGGGGCCGTCATGGACAATGCCAAGAAAGAATACACACTCATGACGGAATACATCATTGCGTGTAACGATACCCGTCTGAGAGTCAACGCGCTGGCCGAAGACAAAACCCTGCGAAAGGCCATTGAAGATGAGATCGACGCGAAAGTGGCAGGTTATGTGACGACGCCCACCGAAACCGACAAATTTTTGCTGGCGATGAATAAACTCAAAGATCTGGACCATATAGAGGCCAAACCTTCGGGCACTGTCCTGATCAACGGACTCAATGATAAATTCTATCAACGGGCAGTTGACAAACTCAAGCTTTTGCCCAAAAACACCCTGGAGGAACAAATCGCTTATATACTCTACATCAGAGATCATGCCTACCCAACGTACAGAGAGGTCTATACCCTGATTAACATTCTCGACACCTATTACAAAAACATGACCGCTGAAGAAAAACAAGACTACAAGAAATATTACGACTTCTATATCGCCTTCAGAACCACAATAACTGAACAAGTTAACACGGCTGTGAATCTCCCAACCGGTTGGCAGGACCAAGCCAATGCTCATGGTTTGGAAGGCAGTAAAACCATCAACAGCATAGATAGCTATGCCAAAGAAATAAGTGACAAACTGGAAACCGCCGTCAAAGCCCTGGACAACGCCATAAAACAAATTAACGCAGCGGATGGGGCAAGAGAGCAGTGGAAGACATCCATAGGAGGGTTGAGCGAAACAGACATTAAGGCGACAATGCAAAGCGACTACGAGAATTCCGCGAAGAACCTAGACAAAGAATCCGTCGAAACCCTGAAAAAAGCTCTGACGGACAGCAAGCTCTTCTTTGACGAAATCACAGGTATGATGGACGCCATAACGTACTACGGCCAAAAAGTCAACGATAAAAACTATCCCGCAACCAATTTCTATAACCGATTCAAAAACAATATTGGCAACAGCGAAATCATAGTCCCCACAGGGGCCGGAACCCTTGCGAATGATTGTATGGACAAGAATTATGTCAACCCGAGCATAGACAGACTAACCTCAAAAAGCTTTGCAAAAATTGATGAAACAACAGATGAATTCTATAAATATCTGAAGAATCTGTTTGCTCACGAAGGGGAAGATTCCGGAGAAGGGCAAGGTGTCAGGGATCTTCTGATCAACACCGGGAATGCAAGTGATCTTGGTGCCGGGGATAACCCTGTCACGGGCGGCGCCTTTTCAAGCTTTGTTGACCCGGCCATAATTGGAGAAATCAATGCCCTCTTCAACGGTGCCGGCACCATCACGCCTTATGTTCAAGATCAGGCGACGACAGGGAAAAATGACGAAGAGAATGCCCAAAAAGGTCAGAACAACATCAACTTCATGACCAATCTCCTGGGGGGACTGGAAAAACTTCTGAAGAATGAAAGGGATATTATTCTGCTGGAAGAATATATCACAGAGATGTTCAGTTGTCATACGTCCGACAGAGACACTGAAGGTAAAGAAATCAGCGATCCCAAAGCCTTAAACGGGAAATCTCTGAAGGACAACGCAGCCCTGTTTGGAGGTGAAATCGAATACATCCTTTGGGGCGACGACAACTCAGAAACCAATATCGCCTATACGAAAGGACTCCTTTTCGGGCTCCGGTTCCTGCTGAACTGCATATACGCCTTCACCAGCAGCGAGGTAAGAGTGCCGTCCCTGGCGATGGCAACGGCCATAGCGGGCTGGACGGGGTTCGGGGTTCCCTTGGTTCAGACAGTCATAATCCTGGCCTGGGCAGCAGCTGAATCCGCGTTAGATGTGTATGACTTGGGCCAGGGAAAACCGGTGGCGATATATAAGAGCACCATGACATGGAAACTGAGCGCCAGAGGAGGGGTGAACGCGCTTAAGGATGAAATCGCGAAGGGGGTTAAGGCAACAGCGTCGCAGAAGATTGATGATATATTTGAGAAAATCAATAACTTTGCTGCTGAGGAAATCGAAGGGGCAAGAATCCACGTGCAAGACTATATCGACAATTCTATTCAAGGTGTAGCAGAAACTGCAATCGGAGCCATTCTGACACCTCTTCAGGAACTAATATTAAGTACTGTACCTGATCAATATCTAACAAGACAACAGATTGAAGATAAAGTAGATAGTTACTTTGAATCGCTAATGAAATCATCTGAGGGAGATGACTTAACAAGCAAAGCAAAGCGAACAGCGATCAGCATTATTCAGGCACAGTATAGCCAGCAAATAATTGATACAATTGAGGAATGTCACAATATGTTCACATCCGGTGCTGTAGAAGCTGCGATCACGGAAAAGGTGACAGAACTAGTTAATGGTATCGAAGGAAGAATAAGAGGAGAAATACGTGTTTTATTACAAGATGCAGGAGATGAATTAGTAGATGCTTTCAACGAGATTTCTGGTGAAGCCAGCAACCTAGCCAAAGAAAAGCTTACTGATGCAATTGATAAATTTTCGGACAAGCTTACACCTAAAACAGGGGGAGCCAATATAGGTAAGCCTGGAAAAATATCAACAGCATCAGCAGTGACCCTAACTTATCATGAATACTTGAAACTATTCGTTCTATTATTTATGCATGCTAATAAGGATGCAATGTTGTCAAGAACCGCAACGTTAATACAAGCTAACATGAAGAATGTGGGCAATAGCTCATTCAACATTTCTCAAGCGCATACGATGATTAAAGTTAATGCGGTAGTGGATATCAAAACGACTTTTTTCAACGTACCGATATTTATAACCGGTGTTGACTCTGATGGAAGGACCACATATAATATGGATTTTAGTGGAATTGGTTCGGGGAGACAGACATTGAGCTATATTGGGGTTAACGGCTACTAAAATATTACTTTATGGAGGGGCAAGATTTATGAGAAAAGCTACGTTATTGATTCTGTGTTTTGTTTTAATGCTCGCTGTGTCTGCATGTAGCAATGGGGACCTGAGCGAGGCGGCTCCCAACGGAGGCAGTGGAACCGAACAGAATGGTTCAACCCAGGGTGGAAGCTCAGATGTGGCAGGAGGAAGTGATATTCTCGATTTGGGAGTTTACAAGTATGCCGGATACACAATTGGCAAACCAAAATCATGGTCGGGAGGGAGTGCGCGCCAAGGGTTTGTTTATTATTCAGAGGAGACAAAAGACAATTTCTTTTTCGCAAGCGGATTTCTTATTGCTTCAGGAAAAATTAAGCTTTGCGAGAGCCTGTCAGAAATAGTGGATGCTTGTTCGGAAGATCTCAAAGATGGGGTTGGATCGACAGGCCATTATTTTTCTTCCTCAATGGAACAAATTGTTGATTCGCAGACAGAGGTTGATATCAACGGTTATAAGATGCTTAAGGTTAAAGGGCAAATCGAAGGGGATCGGGAAGGCCACAAAACCCACTACTATGTAGGATATTACACCTTGTTTACCCACTCTGCCCATAACAACGGTAATCCCTATCCAATTTACTGGCTTGGGTTCTGCAAAGATAAAGCCGACTTGCCAATGATGGAGAAATATGTTGATGCAGCAGCCGAGACTTTAGAGAAAACGAGTTTTTAGGAGTACCTGATAACAGAGCTCAATAACCAAACGATGAGATTTCGTTTTGATCCAAAGAATGAACAAAGAACACAATGACTCACCAAGCAACAAGTAACCCATAAACGACACTTGCAGCCATAAACCCAATGAGACCAAGACTTTCTATAGAGAGCCCCCCTTCTATAGTGTTGTGTTTGCTGTTGCCGAATAACATAAAGCTATCAGCCGTATCAGACTGTCGAATAAATCCATGAAACCGGCCCCATCAACAACAGAGAAGGAGAAACAAAATGAAAAGACTCACAACGCTATCAATAACCGTCATGATGATCCTCGCAATATCTTGCATACTCGCAGGCTGTGGTGCTGGCGGAGGCGGCAAGACCAAGAACCCCGTACCAACAGCTGAAGAAGTCGTTAAGCTTATCATCGAACAGAAATGGGACAACCTTCTGGATTATGTCAACGTGGAAGATACCACCTTCTTGGCCGGCAAGGACCTCGAATGGTACATGCCTTACTCAATTTATAAATCTATATTGGATGTTGACACTTTCACGAAGATCAAAGGGGAGCTTATCAGCGAAACAGGAACGAGGGCAAGAATCAAAGTCTCTGTGACCGTCGACGAAGAGAGAACCGAATCCTTTGAGATTCCCGTTGAGAGAAAAAGTGATGACACATGGGGTATGGATATTAACGACTTCTGTGTAACCAACTGGACGATCAAAGCCACCGGTGGCAACGCCGAACTCTATGTGAACGGTGTGAAAGCGGAGACAAAATATCAAGACGGCAAGTTCGGCGCGGATAATCTGTTCATCAAATGGATCATCCCGGCTGTCGGCAAAAACACAGCGAAAGTCGAACTGAAAGCAAGTACCTTTGGCACATACACGATTGAGGAGACACCTACAAGCAACACGGGCAACGAAAAAAGCTTTCTCGACATGGTTGTCATAGGGGATTCTTCGGCGGAGGACGCGATCTACAAGGCGATTCAGAAACTATGGAATGACTCTTATAACGATTTCGCGGCCGGGAAATCTTCTGCGGATTGTCTGTCCTACATCGGTGGGGATGACGCCCCGGAAATGGCCGGCAAACTCTGGGGGTATTATGAACAGATCTCAAAAGGCGTATTCAATAAGAATAAAAGCTTCAGTGTTACGGATATTGGCGGGACGACGAAATCGAACGCGGTCAATGTCACTTTTCTCACCGACGAGATTATTCAGGTCAATTTCGGATACAAACTGGAGTGGGTCGCAGAAGGTGGGGTTATTCTCGGGGGCGGCGCGAAACAGATGACACGTCTGTCATCTGTGTATCTGAAGCAGGAAGGGGCTCAATACAGCTTCTGGAGATTTTCGGACGGACATCTGTTTTCTCAGTGTACAGAAGGAATGAACGAATGGAAGAAATCTGAACCAGACCAGGCGGCACGAGGGCAGTAAGGGAGGGCCGAAGATCATGAGCGACAACTTCCGCGACAGAGGATCGTTCACAATTGAAGCGACTTTAGCGATTTCGGTATTCATGTTCTGCTTCGTCTCTTTCATCTCACTGGCATTGATTGCGAAGGCTGAAAGCACGACCCAATACGCGATAGACCAAGTTGCCAAGGAGATGTCCCGCTACTATTATGTCGCCGATCGCGTGCTGGCGAATGACAGCGGTCTTCACGCCATTGAAGATATGGATGAAGCCATTGAATCTGTTGTGAACTTATCCAACACGGCCAATGAGGCGGTGGATCACGTCTCCGGGGGGTTCGAAGACTTTTCGGATGCGTTGAGCACGATTGGCAACGACATTGATTCAATTAGCACCGCAGCCAAGAACATGCAATCGAGCTTTGCCCCGATCCTTGACGATCCGGTTGGTATGGTCAAGCTGTTAATTCGACAAGCGGGCAACGAGGTGGTGAACAAGGTCATTGCCCAGATGATGTGTCGATCGTTGACACCCAAATACATTACGTCTAACGGGAACGCGGATGAGACCCTGAAGAGGATGGGTGTTGTCAATGGCCTAAACGGTCTGGATTTCCGGATGTCAACCTTTATGGCGGACGATCGCAGCATCAATATTGTCCTGGTTTACCAGGTGAAAGTTACCGGATTCGGGATTATTGACAAGACTTTGCCTATCATGCAAACAGCCAGCACCGCCGCCTGGATCGCGAATCCTTCTGCCCGGCCTCTTACCCAGGTTTTGGGGGCGCCCAACTGGTCGGACAACGGCGCGGCGGCCAACGGGATCAGAGACGAAAACACAAGTATTCTGGTGGCGCCGGGTCAGGATTTCGATATGTATGATCCCGGTTCCAATACTTTTACCAATATCCATTCAATGAATGTTTTCACGTCGCCTTGGTCCCATTACGCCAACGCAACGGGAGACCCGGATTCCCCTGAGAATTACACGGTTAAAGAGGACAAGATTAAAGGGCAAGTACTCAATTATGCCAACGCGTTGAACAACGATATGTTTACAGCCGGGAATCTGTTAATGGCCGATGGGAGCACGGCAACCACAGCTAAACACGGAAACGGGGTCATCATCATGGCTGTGCCCGAAGCTACAAAAGCCAACCCAGGCAACACAGCAGCCTTGAACCGCATCGCGGAACAGATCAAAACGGAGACAGGTGTGACCGTCCAATGGGACTACAGGTAGCTACAGGTAGCGAAGGAAAGGATAAAGCCATGATTATCATAATAAGTGGTGCCGTCGTTCTGGCAATTCTTGGTTCCGCCCTCGTCGTGTGGTTCAAAGACAGACGTTATTCGGAATCCAAAAATCTCGATGTGAAACGTATCATCCAAACCAATCTCAAATTCGCGATCATCACCCTAACGGTGTTTTTGGGGGTCTCCTTGCTGGGGGCCTGGCTCTGCATCCGATCTGGCAGTGCCTATGTCCCCTTGTGCAAAGAGCTGTTGCTCATCTACGGGTTGTTCCTGATCGCGTTCATAGACTTCAAAGAGCATATCATCCCCAACAGCATTCTTATCACGCTGTTGGTGGCGCGGATCGGATTTCTCATCTATGAGTCTGTGGTCGCCTATGATATCTTGCAGACGGTGTTGCTCCTGCCCCTCTTGGGCGCCCTTATTGGTGGGGGCATTATCCTGGTTGCCATGCTGATATCCCGCAAAGGGGTGGGGATGGGGGACGTCAAGATGTTCTTGATCATCGGGCTGTTTACCGGCAGTGCGTTAATCATCCCGACATTGTTCTACACCATCCTCATTTCCGCGTTGGTTGGTTTGGGGCTGGTGGTGACACGCAAAGCCAAACTATCTGACGCAATGCCCATGGCGCCTTTTGCCTGTGTTGGGGTTGTGGCGAACATGATTCTGTCCTATTGGGGGGGATTGGTATGAAAACGAACGCGACCCTAATCATGTTCGCCCTGTTGATCCTGACAGGGGCGGCCTGGTTTGCTGTCTTCAACAACATAACCGGCGACGCGGGCGCGTTTCAGGATCATTGCCGGGAAGGGGACATTCTGGCGGCTAAAGGGATCTATATCGACGCTGTCAAGTCCTATGAGAAAGCCTTGTCGTTGAACCCCAAAGATTATGGGTTGGCGATGAAGATTGCCGACGCTTACAAAAAACTCAGCGACACCAACGGGTTTCTGCAAGCCTGCGACAAAGCTATCAAAATTGATCCGACTCAGGACGAGCCCTATGTCCTGAAAGCGGAACACTATCTCAGCAGATCCATGTACGCAGAAGCCAGAGGGGTTCTGGCCGACAGCAAGAAAGTGAAAGACGCAACCCGTCTGGACGCGATTGCGGAGGCTCTGCAGAGCAAATATTTTGAGAAGTATGTTTCCTTAGACGCTATTGGCGACTGGCGTATCCAAGGGAAGATCGACTATGTTCCCGCCTGTGACAAAGGTCAATGGGGCATGGCTGCCGGCGACGGAACACGAAAAATCAAATATATGTATGACTATCTCGGAGCTTATTCGGAAATCGAAGAAGTCATCCCCTGCTGTTACGAGGGCGAATACTACTATATTGATATCAAAGGCAATAGGAAGCTTGTTGGAGACAGGGACTATGAATTTCTGGGGTCATTCGGGGACGGATATGCGCCCGCGCAATACGACGGTATTTACGGCTATATTAACACCAAGTTTCAGGAACAAAAATTCGAGTACGATTACGCAGGGGCTTTTGCCAATGGGGTTGCCGCGGTCAAAAAAGGCGAAAAGTGGGCGTTGATCGATAAGTCTTTCAAAGAGATTACAGGGTTTGAGTATGATGACATTCTGATCGACAGCAACGGATTCTGCTCTCTTTATTCGGTGGTGGTGCTCCAACAGGGAGGGGCCTACCGGTTCTACGATGTGAAAGGGAAAAAGTTCTCTGACAGGTCTTTTGACGAAGCTAAACCGGTGGCCTCACCTGAAGGAGCTATTGCGGTTCGTTTCGGTGATCTGTGGGGATTCGCGGACAAAACGGGTCGCCTGATTATTGAACCGCAATACGAGGAGGCTAATTCGTTTTCATTGGGGTTTGCGCCTTTTCGAAAAGGAGAGCGATGGGGATACCTCAACGAAAAGAACGAAACAGCGATTGAGCCTAAGTTCTACGATGCCAAACCCTTTTCCGGCGAAGGCACGGCGGTGGTAAGAGCTTCAGAGAAATGGTATTTTATTGGGTTGTGCCAGTATGAGGGCAACTGATTGGGAAGAGGGGAATTGAAATGAGAATCCGGCTGGCTATATTGGAATCGGACATGAATTATCTGAGCAGGATCACAGCGCTTTTCACTGAGAAATTCGCTGACAAGCTGGAGGTCCATTCGTTTTCTGATGAAAAGCTGGCGCTAAACGACTTAGCGGGGGCAAACATTGATGTCTTTGTTGCCGGCTCGGTTTTCAATATCGAAACATCGGAATTGCCTCCCAGGTGTGGATTCGCCTATCTTGTTGATTCGCCGCGAATTGATACCTATCGGGAGCAGAGGGCTATCAATAGATTCCAGAAAGCTGATCTGATCTATAAGGAGATCTTGAGAATCTATTCTGATGTAGCCGACGTTTCAGCCATTGGGTTCAAGTTGGAGAGCGGGGAAACGTCAACCAGGGTAATAGCTTTTGTTTCGGCTTGCGGTGGGGTTGGCAGCTCTTCCATGGCCGCGGCTTGTGCCGTGTCGTTGACCAAAAGAGGGCTCCCGGTGGTGTATCTCAATTGCGAACAGTTTGGGAGCTCCAACATCTTCTTCAGCGATCAGGGTAACCGAAATTTCAGCGATGTGATCTATTCCCTTAAGAGCAAAAAGTCCAATCTGCTTCTGAAGCTGGAGAGTACGGTGAAACAGGATGAGGAAACCGGTGTCCACTATTATGATCAGGCCAATTTAGCCTTGGATGTCATGGAAATGAGAGAAGAGGATTATGAACAGCTGTTTAGCGGTTTGAGTGCCATGAATTATAGTCATATCATCTTGGACATGGATTTTTCGCTGAACGCGGAGTGTTTGGATGTATTAAGGATGGCTCAAACTCTTGTTTTCGTTTCGGACGGGTCTGAGATGTCCAATGTCAAATTCGCCCGGGCATTGGCCTCGTTGATGATATTGGATCAACAAAACGGCACAGATCTGTGCCATCGTATCACGCTTTTGTATAACAGATTCAGCAGTAAGACATCCAAACGGCTCGACAACGGGCACCTGGTTGTTCTGGGCGGGGCCCCCAAATATGAGCGGGCGACCACCAGGCGGATCGTCGAACAGCTGGCGGGTATGCCATTGTTTGAAGAGCTGATTTAATGGGGTTTATGAGAGGGGGAATGGGTTATGCTGGGCTTGAGATTTGATTTTTCGGGAGCCAACAATTACCTGGTGTATGATATCGTTGCCCGTGACCGGGTGGAGACGCTGAGTTTGGGCATGATTACCAACAACCGTATCGGCGGTGTGAGTCCAATGCTGCATATAAAGATGAATAATAGAGAGTTCTTTAAATACAACATAACGAATAAGGTCTCCGTTCGGAATTATTTTTCGGGGGATGTCGATAGAAATGGTTTGTTGGATGTGTTTGGGGGCATTGCTTTAGCCCTGAACTCAGCACAGGATTATATGATTGATCTATCCTTTTTCATTCTGGATCAGGATTATATTTTCGTGGACATCACGTCAGGTGATGTGGTTCTTATCTGTGTCCCTGTTGAGTCTTTTCAGCGAAAAGCAGTTGATTTGGCGGCGTTTTTCAGATCCATGGTTTTCAACCTGCAATATGCGTACAGGGGCAATCAACCTAGTGTCATGGGTATTGTGAGCGAGTTCAACCGGTTTCTGAGTAAAGGGGATCAAGGTATCTTTTCTCTTGGGGAGTTTCTGTCACTGATCGGATTCCTGAAAGAGAACAAGGTCGAACCCTCTTCAGTTCCGCCCATGCCACCGCCTGCGCCACCTGTTTCACCTCCTTTGCCGGCGGGGCCAAGGTCACCCGATCAGCCAAATCCCCAAAAACCATCATCAATTCCGTTGAAGCAGGTCAAACAGAAACCAAAGAAGTCAGGCAAACAGAGAGGTCTGTCCGGGAATTCGAGAGATCCGGTTTCGGATACCGAATTGCCGTTCGCGATACCCGGATCCCCGGGATCCGCAGGCAGACCTGTTTCTGTCGGGAGGCCTGTGTCTGCCGGGCGGCCTGTTTCTGGGGAGAGACCTATGTCTGCCGGGCGGCCTATGTCTGCCGGGAGGCCTATGTCTGGAGCCTCAGGGGCCCCTGAAAATAGCAACCCGAAAATCTCTTTATTTTATCTGTTGTGCCACTACAACAAAGAGAATAAGAAAGCCTATAAGGGGCAGAAACGACTCAATAAGTCAATACATCACGCCAGGGAGCCGCAAGGAATGCCCAGGCAAAATCAGCCCGCCATGGATAACCCTTGTATTTCAGAGTATAGTTCGGCCATAGAGCTGAATTTTGGCGATACCATTGTATTGGATCAGGATCAGTACTATGGGGAGGATTATCGTAGCGAAAGGAGAATCTTTCCGGTATTGATCAGAAACAGGACTCACGAAAAGATTGTTGTTGACAAGATGGATTTCTTTATCGGCAAATACAAAGGGCGTGTCAATTATTTCATTGGGGATAATTCTGCGATAAGTCGGATCCATGCTGTGATCGTGTCTCGTTTTGGGAGGTATTACATCGCGGATATGAAATCAACGAACTCAACATATGTCAATGGGGTGAGAATCCCTGTACAAGAGAAAACTGAATTGTTCCATGGATCGACGATCAGGCTGGCGAATGAGGAGTTTGAGTTTTTGTTCCAATAGGAAACATGAGGCAAGAAGAATGAAAAGGGTTGTTATGCTGAGGTATTTGATTAAGCGCTTTTGGACAGATTAATCGAGGATTCAGATAAGATTCAGCGATCACGACCAAGCCCCATAGTCCCTTACGGACGCGAAGCGTCAAAAAAGAACAAGAAAATCCACATTCTGAATACTGAATACTGAATACTGAATACTGAATACTTGCGGTCGAAGACCGCATTAGGAGGACAAGCGAAATGACCGGCAACTTGAAAGATTTCTGTCAAAGCTGTGGTATGCCTTTCGATGAATCTCACAGAGATCTGATCGGCAAAGAAAAAAACGGTTCCGATTCGCCATACTGCATGTATTGTTACCAAAATGGTGTGTTCACCGATCCCGATGCGACCATGGAAGACATGATTAACAAAGGCGTCGCCCATAACAAGGGTTCTCTGACTGAGGAAGAAGCAAGAACCGAGCTCTACAGATTCCTGCCGAAACTGGCTCGATGGGCGAAATGATTGGCGCCCAAAGAGCGCGAGCGAAGCCGGTTCATCGAGGCCCCAGGAAAACACCAGAGATGACTTTCAGAATTTCTTTTGGCTTCCGTTTCTTAAAGCGTATGAGAGCGCAGTGTCAAAGCAATTCGATGAAGGAAGCGAGTTGACCCCTATTATTCATTGGGGTCTGCCGATAAGCAAGCAACGAAGAGGTTAAGGGTGCCATCACTCAGAATATTGAATGCCGAATAAGGCTACACAACAGATGAGTTATCCATGCTCCTCGACTACCTCAAAAATCATGATGCCTGCTAGTACTCCGTCCAGTCCAAATCACTTAAATGGATTGCAAGTATTTCGACATGATGCTAGGAAGAACCGACGACGAATACCGGGTGTCTTCTAGGAGGAGCTGACGAAGCAGCGTGTCGAA
>Ga0082212_10008503_pt1 | contig 13392 bp, 11 predicted proteins | sample TergutNt197P3_FD_71548 | JGI IMG/M metagenome (GOLD analysis project Ga0082212, IMG submission 71548) | Neocapritermes taracua P3 segment gut microbial communities from Petit-Saut dam, French Guiana - Nt197 P3 | ecosystem: Host-associated > Arthropoda: Insects > Digestive system > Gut ... | reverse complement strand
CGGTTGCTGCCGGCGAAGGGTTGACGGCAAAAGAGAAACAGTATTGGGAAAAAACAAAACTGCGTGATCGCTGTATGCTGTTATTGTTTCTTACTTACGGGCTTCGCCTATCCGAATTGCAGCAGCTTAATGTCGGCTCTTTTAATTTCGGCCGGGGCGAGTTTAAAATTTTTAGAAAACGCGGAAAAGAAGCTATCATGCCTTTATCTGAAACGGTCCTCAAAGCTGTGCAGTCATATCTTAACAATGAACGTCCGGAGGCACGTTTGACTGAAGGCCCTGATGCTGATGCGTTGTTTTTATCAATCCAGGGCGGCCGTATGACTGACAGACAGATCAGGCAGATTGTAAAGAAGTATACAAGTATCGCTCTCGGCACGAGCCGGGAATCAGGCTATAGCCCGCACAAACTCAGGGCAACAACGGCAACGAGCCTGATAGAACGCGGAAATTCCATCTATGATGTACAAGAACTTCTTAGCCACGATAATATAACCACAACTCAGCTGTATGCAGCTCACAGAAAAGGAGCGAAACGCGAGCTTATTAAGGATTTAGAGTGGGACAATGGATGAGAAAAACAGGTTAGCCCGTTTTGGAATAAGCGAAGAAGTTTTAAAGCTTGCAAATGATTGTGAAGCTTTGTTATTCTCCCGTTATGAAACGCTCAGGGACGTTTGTGAGATCAACCAATACAAAGTCCTGGCCGCGTTTGCAAAGAACCGTCTCTCCGATACCCATTTCGGTTTTTCAACCGGTTACGGGTATGACGATACCGGACGTGATACAACCGAACAGATTTTTTCGGATATATTCAGTACGGAAGCCGCCTTGGTACGGACTCAGATTGTAAGCGGCACCCATGCGCTTTCGATAGTATTTACAGGGATTCTCAGGCCCGGCGAAAAGCTGCTTTACTGCACCGGACCTCCTTATGATTCGTTATGGGCTACTGTCGGAGTAAATGGAGAAGGCGCAGGGCAGGGCGGTCTGCCGGACTTTGGAATCGGCTACATTCAGGCAGACTTAAAAAAAGACGGCAGTATTGATTACAAAAAGCTGGAAAAACTGATTAAGGATCCTGCGATACGCATGGCCGCGGTACAGCGTGCAACCGGATACAGTGAAAGGCCGGCGCTTACTATTGAAAAAATCGAGGAATGGGCGCATTTTATAAAAGAACGAAGACCCGACATAGTTTTAATGGCCGATAACTGTTATGGTGAATTTTTAGAGAAAAAAGAACCTACCGAAGTCGGTGTAGACATAATAGCAGGGTCGCTCATAAAAAATCCCGGCGGCGGCCTTGCTCTATCGGGCGGATATGTGGCCGGGCGGAATGATCTTATAGAAAAGGTCGCATACCGGCTGACATGCCCCGGGATTGGCGGGGAATGCGGACTTACCTTCGGTCAAACCCGGACTTTTTTACAGGGGCTGTTTCTTGCGCCGCGTACAGTTATGGACGCTGTAAAAGGGGCAATCCTATGCGGTGCAGTATTTGAAAGGCTGGGCTTCCCGGCATTCCCCGGCAAGGACGATATACGCAGCGACATAATAGAAACCGTCAGGCTTGGCAGCCCCGAAGGATTGATTGCGTTCTGCCGCGGGATACAGGCAGTATCGCCTGTTGATGCTTTTGCAACGCCCGAGCCCTGGGCAATGCCCGGTTATTCCGATAAAATCATTATGGCTTCCGGAGCCTTTGTTTCAGGCTCTTCAATAGAACTATCCGCAGACGGACCTTTGCGTCCGCCGTACAACGTTTATTTTCAGGGCGGCCTGACATACGAACACGCAAAGCTCGGTGTTATGAGCGCCGCCCAGCGCCTTATAAACGAAGGACTCGCAAAGATATGAATGCCGCCGAAGAAAAAGGGGAGAAAGCCCAAAAACTATTAAAATGGCTCAAAATCCTTATATTTATTGCAATCATTGCAGGCATACCGATAACGCTGTTTATAGCCTATCCTGATTTCGGAAGCATAATAACAAACCGCGAAGCATTTACCGCCTTCCTCGCTGAAAACGAAAAACAAGCCGGCATCATATACAGCCTCATAGTTATAGTCATCGCTATTATCGGCATCCCGATCGGGCAGGTAATAAACTTCGCCGGCGTATTCGTCTTCGGCGCGCCGCTTACATACCTGATAACAATATGCGCAACTTTTGTAGGGACACTTATCGCCTTCAACATCGCCCGCTACCTCGGCAAAGAATTCGTCGTAATGATATTCAAAGAAAAGAACGTCGAAAAATTCACAAAAATGCTGGACACAAGCAAAGCGTACGTCGTAATAATCTTAATCTACATGATCCCCGGCTTCCCGAAAGACATCTTCACATACGCCGCCGGCCTCTCATCCCTCCGCACATTGCCGTTTGTTTTGACAGCCGTAATCGCCCGCAGCCCCGGCATGCTCGCCACAATGCTCTTCGCACACTTCGTCAGCATAGGAAATTGGCTCGGCGTCGGTTTAGTTTTCGGCATAGTCGCCGCCTTCCTCCTCTTCGTCCTATTAAGACACAAACGCATCTTCGCTTACCTCGAAAGCCTCCATGAAAAATTCCAGAGCACTTAGACATTTTTTTCTTGACATTGATTCCCGCCTGTGCATAATAGGGGGTAGGGGTATACGGTATAAGCCGCCAAGTAATAACAGGAGGAAAAAATGGGACATCATGTACATGACTCAGACGCGATAACAAAACGCCTTAAAAGAATTGAAGGCCAGGTACGCGGAATAATAAAAATGATCGAGAATGACAAACCCTGCGAAGACATCCTCATCCAAATCGGCTCCGCAAAAGCAGCCCTGCACAAAACAGGTCAGGTAATCCTCGAAGGCCATCTGCATCACTGCGTCATAGACGGCATCCGAAACGGCGATGACGAAGAAACAATCAGGAAGCTGTCTGCTGCGCTCGAACAGTTTTCCCGGATTGTATAAACAGGACAATAAATATGAAAAAAATAATCGACATACTAAACTTTTTAGCAAGCCTAAAAATGACGATTGCAGGCGGCGTATGTCTGGCTGCAAGCCTCGTTATCATGCTTGCCTCCGGCTCCTTTTTTGACAACCACCACGCCGGATCAGCGTCGCCGTCTCCTATAGGCTTCGACCCCGCAATCATCACAATAATAATCTGCGGCCTTCCGATTCTGTACAACGCTATTTACGCTCTATTTATAGAGAGAATAATCTCCGCCGCACTGCTCATATCTATGGCAATGATCGCGTCCGTTTTTATAGGTCAGGTATTCGCCGCCGGTGAAGTAGCGTTTATCATGGCCATGGGCGGTATCCTGCAAGGTATGACGCTTAACCGCGCAAGAAAAGGCATAAAGGAACTAATAAACCTCGCCCCGGATACCGGAAGGCTGATAACCGGCGGCAATGAAGAAATCATCCCTGCTGCACAGATAAAAATAGGCGATACCCTTCGCGTCTTACCGGGCGAAGCAATCCCCACAGACGGCGAAATCATTTACGGATATACATCAATCGACCAGTCAACAATAACAGGCGAATCCCTCCCGATCGACAAAGGCCCCGGCGAAGAAGTATTCTGCGGAACGATAAACCGCTTCGGCTCAATCGACATACGCGCCGTCTCAGTCAGTGAAGATTCTTCGCTGCAAAAACTTATCCGGCTTGTAAGCGAAGCCGACGCTAAAAGGGCGCCGACATTAAAGATTGTCGATAAATGGGCCTCGCGTCTCGTGCCGATATCTCTCGCAATTGCCATAATCACCTTTATCATAACAGGCGACATAGTACGCGGCGTAACAATCCTCGTCGTCTTCTGCCCCTGCGCTCTCGTCCTCGCAGCGCCAACTGCAATAATAGCAGCGGTAGGGCAGGCCGCAAAACACGGCGTGATCATCAAGAGCGGCGAGGCCTTGGAAAACATGGGTATAGTTGACTTAATCGCTTTTGATAAAACCGGCACCCTCACGCATGGGGACCTTATGGTAAGCGACGTTGTCTCGCTTAGCCCTGATTTATCCGGGGAGGAGCTGCTGTCAATAACAGCGGCTGCCGAGTCCCGGTCCGAGCATCCTCTCGGAAAAGCGATTGTTTCACATGCGGGCAAGCAGACCGGCGAGGTGGCCACATCATCAAAAGACTTCAGCATGATTCCCGGCAAGGGAATAACAGCAACCGTCGGCGCACGGAGCCTCATTTGCGGAAACGCGGCGATGCTCGCGGACTACGATATACCTGTCGGCGGCGAGGCTATGGCGGCGCTCGAAGCGCTGCGGGCACAGGGAAAAGCTACGATAATAATAGCCGACCGAAACGAGGCTATAGCAGGGCAGGGGGCAGCTGTCCTCGGAATAATCGCCCTCTCAGACAGGCTCAGGGACGCCGCAAAACCGATGATAACCGAGCTGCGAAAAAGCGGCGCGGAAGCGGTCCTGCTCACAGGCGACAACGCGCAGACTGCGGCATATTTTGCGGAGCGCGCCGGCATCGGGACAGTCCACTCAGAACTCTTGCCGGAGCAAAAAGTCAGTCGCATTGAAGAATTCAGGCAGGCCGGCCATAGCGTCTGCATGATCGGAGACGGCGTAAACGACGCCCCGGCCCTGAAACTCGCAAACGTTGGCGTAGCAATGGGCAGCATGGGAAGCGACATCGCAATCGAAGCCGCAGACATCGCCCTCATGGGCGACGACATAGAAAAAATCCCATACCTCAAAAGGCTCTCAAAAGCGGCCGTCAGCCTCATCAAAACAAACATAATACTCTCAATGTGCATAAACTTCGCCGCAATAATCCTCGCCGTCTCCGGCATCCTGACCCCCGTAACCGGCGCCCTCTGGCACAACGGCGGCTCCATCCTCGTAATCCTCAACGCAGCCCTCCTCTACGACCGCAATTACCAGAAAGGATGATTATTAAAATGCAAGAAGTTGAAATACAAAAGAAAGAACTTATCGGAAAAGCCGCTATCCTTAACCGGGTAATATGGGCTGTGGGAACGGCGGGCGTGTTATTCGTTTGCTATTTGCTGTGCAGACATATTTTTTTCGAATTGTACGGAAATAAAGATTGGGCGTTTGTTATGTTCATATTAGGCCTGACGGTGATTATTATTTCCGCGTTTCTCAGGGCTAAAAGGGTTATGGTCTGTACAGCCACAGGGTATGTTGTCAGCTTAATAGCCGGAGTGGTTTTCAACTCCTACCATGATGTTGTCGTTAAAGGCGAAGTGGTTAGCACGAACTCTACCGCGTGGCAAATATGGACGGTTTCATTTCTCATTTTGATTTTCGCGGGTATAGTGTGGGAAGTTATCAGTAACCGCATGAAAACCAGGAGAGAAAATAAGACATATTAGAGGACGTACCTTTTGTTATTGCTGTATAATTACCTTATGTCTGCAAAGAAAGTAATTGCCGTTATATCGTTTTTATTCTTGCTGTCTGCGGGTTTTGCTGCATGCAATGACAGCAGCCCTGATATCCCTGAACCTCCCGCTCCGGCGCCCGTTATTTCTTATACAACCACCCCGCCGGATGGTGGCGTAACCCTGCCGGGACAGGCATTCCCCGACAGCGCTTATCAGCTTCCTCCTGCCCCGGACCGCTACTACGCAAACACGACTCATGAACTCATCCCATCAAAAGAATACGGACGTATCTGGCCGTATATCGGTGGCTATTCCGGTTCAATGTATTATGGGACAGCAAATGAACACATCGGCATATGCGACGAAAAAGGCAAAATTATCTGCGACCCCATGTTTAATGAGGTTCATATTATCGGGAATGAAAAAAACAGCCTGTACGCATTCATCAAAAAAGAATGGTACTACGAAGACCCCGAAGCCCATCCGGATGACTACTGGTACATGTATAAAGAAATACATAACACAACGCTTGCCGCTCTCGACGGAAGCAGGGCGCAGACATACAAAAGGGCGTTTTGGAAGGAGAGATCATCTTACGAATATGGCGCATACTCAGATTATTGGGGTTATTCAAGAAGCTTTGTATGGCGTGACGCGCTTGAATACGACTATATTACCGCCTGGCAAAACGGGCGGTGGGGCGTTTTAGACTGGGACGGTTCGGTGCTGCTACCTTTTAAATACCGTGAGCCGGTCTGCTTCTCGGAAGGCCTCGCAGCAGTCCTTTCCGAAAACGGTAAGACAATAGATTTCATCAACATAAAAGGGGAAACAATCCTCGGCCCGTACGAGGCGCCCCCCAGAGTGGTCGACTCCTGGCAGGATTACACAGATGAAGGAATCCCGGTCACTGATAAAATAATCTTTCATGACGGCTTTGCAAAGTTTTACGAAAACGGAAAATACGGCATAATCGATAAAACCGGCCGCGTAGTTGTCACGCCTTCCTATAGCTTCATCTCATCCATGAATGCCGGCCTGGCAATGTTTGCAATACAAGACGAAGATTACGGAAACAATCAGGAAAAAGGAATATATGGAATCGTAAACGATACCGGCAAAGTTATACTTGAAGCAACTGAATTCGAGTTCTGGGCAAATCCCTACATGGTCAAAGGCGAAGCAATCCTGCCCGGCTATTCAGGAGGCAACGAACGCAAAATCGCCTATGACGGAACTATAACCCCCTATGAAGGCAGTGAACCATACACATATAGCGGCGACAGCTATATCTTCAAAAACACCGGCGCAATATTACCGGTCAGTACCCATGAAATCCACACGGTAAACGATGACCTGCTTTTAATCTTCGACCGCGAACTCTATAGCCCCGAAACCTGGCGCCTTTACGACTATAACCTGAACCCCGTATCACCCGAAAGACCCGGCTTATGGGTCAACCTGCCGTATGACGGCTCAAAAATAGAGTACCTGTTGATTAGCATGACCCCGCCCTGGGGCGGATATTCGGGCGGCTGGCAGACCGCATATCATCAAATATACGACCTTAAAGGGAACCAGCTCCTCACCGGCGCCTACGACACAATAATACCCATCGGCGACAAATACATGGTACGCGGCAAAAGCACCGCCGGCCTGGTGGACAAAAACGGAAATTACATCATAGAAGTACCAATCCTTGCAAATAAAATTGACTGATAAGAAAAGGAAGAGCGGCATGAAAAGATTTATTATATTTTTTATAACCACCGCGCTGGTATTATCATTATCCTCATGTAAAACAATAGCGCCGCCGCCGGAGCCTGTGCCGGAACCTCAGCCGGTAGTAATAACAACCCCACAGCCCGTAAGTGAAGGATTCGTCTTTACGAAAGAAAACATGCCAGTAATCGACGGTTCAACCGCAACAATCCCGCTAATCGAAGCAGTCTACTCCGTACTGCTCGGAATCCCGAGAACCGAAGCAGCAGAAATCGTCTACACAAGCGGCACAGATAACGCATATGACAAGCTTATTTGGGAAGGAGCGGACATACTTCTCGTATACTCCCCATCACCTGAGACACTTGAAAGTGCAGCCAACATAGGGATAGAACTCGAAATGGCGCCAATAGGGCGCGACGGTCTTGTATTCCTTGTCAACACCGTCAACCCGGTTAAATCCCTCACAACAGAGCAGCTCGTATCGATATATTCCGGTAAGTCGCACAATTGGAACGAATTCGGCGGCGCAGATGCGGAAATAAAAGCATACCAGCGCCCATACCGCTCCGGAAGCCAAACCATGATGGACGAGCTCGTAATGAAAGGCGTCCCTATGGCCGACACAGAAACGGAAATGGTAGTCGAAATGATGGGAGGGTTAATCGAAGCTGTAGCCGAATTTGACAACTCACAATCCGCCATCGGCTATAACGTCTATTACTTTGTCAGCCAAATGGAAATGAATGAAAACGTCCGCATGCTCGCAGTGAACGGGGTAGAGCCCACGACAGAGAGCATTTCGGATAGTTCTTATCCCTTTATATCGGATTTCTACGCCGTAATACGGCAGGATACACCGGCAGATTCCCCGGCAAGAGTACTCTATAACTGGATCCAATCAGCACAAGGACAGGACCTGGTGCGCCACGAAGGTTACGCAACAGCCGGCAAATAACAACTAAAATTACAACTTCATTACAATAAACGAATGTTCGCGGTTTTCGCTTGACAAGTGAACATTAGTTCTCTACACTCTAAAACAAGGAACGAATGTTTGCGGACGTTAATAGGAGAGAAAAGGGCGCGGAGGTAGAGAAATGCTGACTATATACGAGATGGGATACAAAGAAAGTATGAGCGAATACGGTATGGATGTACATGAAAGAGTGCAAAGCAGGCGCAAAAGGATTGCGGAAATACGCCGGAAGGAAACGGCACACAGGAGAAAGCGCGGCTTACAATCCTTAATGTCAGGAAAAGCGCACACATTGATTGTTATCGTTACAGTTTGCTTCATAACCGGCCTCATCGGATATATAGGCGCATATAACAACGTAAGCGCGGTTTCAGGGCTGGCATATACGGCGCAAGCCGCAGACGACGTCATATACAAGAGTGTAGTAGTGCATAGCGGGGATACGCTGTGGGGCATTGCAGGAGCTTATACGGAGCCCAAAAAAGACATCCGGAATCAAATAAAGGAAATATGTGAACTAAACGGAATCGAAAAAGGGGTTATATATCCCGGGCAGGTGATAGTGATTCCTGTGCCTGCGTATATGGCGTAAACTCAACTCTTTCTGATTTCAAACATATTTAACTATTCCTAAAATCTATGTTTTGGGAATAGTTCTATTTAGGTTTTGATAATCAAGGCTTTTAGTTCTATTTATAGTTTACTTATTTCCAAAACATAGCAGCCAGTCTTGTAGTATTACTACGGCGGCTTGTTGGTCTATCGTTTCTGTTATCTTTTTACGTTTAATGCCGATTTCTTTCATTGTTTGTTCTGCAATTACTGTTGAGTATCTTTCATCATATAGCTCTAGCGCTATCTCCTGCATAGCGTTGCTTACAAGTTTATTACCGAGCTTTTCGGCAAAGCTTCGAACCTTTTCGGTCTGGACGCTATCTGTACCGGATAAGTTCAGCGGCAAGCCAATAATAACGTGCGAACAATCGTTCTCGCGAATTGTTTCAATTATCTTATCCGTATCTGATTTAATATTTGTTCGTTTTAGCGTAAAAAGACCCCGCGCGGTAACCCCAAGTTCGTCGCTAATAGCAACGCCTATACGCCGGTCACCAACATCGAGGCATAAAACCCGCTTATTTATCAAGATATTTCTTTAGAAGCTCCTCGACAAGGTCGTCACGTTCTATATGGCGGATCAGGTTGCGGGCATTGTTGTGCCCGGTTATATAGGACGGATCCCCCGAAAGGATATAGCCGACCATCTGGTCAATAGCGTTATACCCCTTCTCGTCCAGCGCGTCGTATACCGCCTTGAGGATGTCAAAAGTAGTCTTTTGTTCAACCCGCACGGTATTGTCATAAACCATAGTATTTTTATCGTCCATAGCGCCCCTCCTCAGCTTGTTTAAGGTTTCGCTTTATCACCATTAATTATAACACTTATTCCTCACGCGTGCGGGATATCCGTATACTCGGATATCTCCCGGTTTACCGTACATAAATCATCAACGCTCAAATCGTGAATACTATTATGCCCCGTCAAGCGAGCAAATTTCTCAAGCTCAAAGAAAGACACATTGAAGAAATTCGCGACCCGCTGCGCGCCCGCATCCATATCAAGCCGTGAGCGCAGCTTCTCATCCTGCGTTGCAATCCCCATCGGGCAAGCGCCGCTCTCGCAAATCCTGTACTGCTGGCATCCCAAAGCAATCAGTCCGGACGTTGCAACCGCAACAGCATCCGCCCCCATAGCAAGCGCCTTCGCAAAATCCGAAGAAACACGCAGCCCCCCGGTTATAATCAAGGAAATATCAGACCCGACAGAATCCAGATACTTCCTGGCTCTAAACAAAGCAAAAATCGTAGGCACACTCGCAGCGTCCCTTACAAACTTCGGACTGGCACCGGTCGCCCCTCCGCGCCCGTCAATCGTAATAAAATCAGGACCAGCAAAAACGCAGAACTCCAAGTCTTTCTCAATCCGCCCCGCCGCAATCTTTATCCCGATAGGCCGCCCATCAGAATCAGTTCGTAGCTTATCAACAAGCCCCTTAAGATCCTCCTTAGAATCGATCCCCTTAAACCTCGAAGGGCTGTGAATTTCAACCCCTGCCGGTTTCCCGCGCACAGCGGCAATCTCCTCCGTAACCTTATCACCCGGCAGCTGCCCCCCGAGTCCCGGCTTAGTCCCCTGCCCGATCTTAATCTCAATAGCATCTGCCGCTTTAAGATTCTCAGGAGTCACGCTATACAAATTCGGCACATACTCAAAAATATACTTGTGGGCCGCATCCATCTCCTCACGCAGAATGCCGCCCTCCCCGCTGCACATAGCCGTCTCCGCTAAAGCGCTTCCCCTTGCAAGCGTTACCTTAGCCTCCCTCGAAAGCGCCCCGAAAGACATATGCGAAACGAAAACCGGCCCCCTCAAAACCATAGGCAACCGCGCTCGCTTCCCGATAACAGTCTCCAAACAAACCTCCGCCTCATTATCCAGCGGCATCCGGTCAAGCTGCGCCCCTAAAATCAAAATATCGTCCCAGGCCGGCCCTGCCTTTTTCAGCCCCATAGCCTCCGTAACAGACTCCCCGCTAACAGCCATCTGCTGAATCTCAGCCATATACCTTATACTCTCGTCAACCCGCACAAACTCCTTGGGATACGCTAAAGATACAGTTTCCGCCGGGTTTTCTTTAACCACATCGCCGGTTTTTATCTCCGTCAGCTTCTCAATCCCTGCTCCGCAAACCGGGCAGACAGTACCATCGCCCTTACTGCCGTCATCAAAAAACTCATGGCCGCAGATATCGCACTTAAACTCCATCTTCATTCTCCCCATTATCGAAATAATTCTTTGCCGCTTCAATAATATCAGGCACTTTTGACAAATCTTTGACCCCGGCCTGCGCTATATCGGCCTTGCCGCCTCCGCCGCCTCCGCCTGCAGCCGCAAGCTCCTTAACAAGCTTGCCTGCGTGCAGCCCCCTCTCGAGCAAATCGTCGGAAACGGAAGCAACAATAGTAACCTTATCTTCAGCAGTTGAAATAAGGACGTTTACAAGCCCCGCAGAAGCCGCTTTCAGGCCGTCTGAAAGCCCTCTGAGCCCCTCGATATCCATATCGTTAAAAACGCCCGTTACAAGCCTGATTCCGCCCTTTTCAAGAGCATCGGCAAGCAATCCGCTCACTATATCGCCCGCCCTTTCCTTCCTGCTTGCCTCAAGTATATGCCTTGCCTCGCGCATCTCCTCAAGAAAACCGGAAACCCGCTCCATAAGCGATTCGCGCCCGGCCTTCATAAGCCCTGCAAGCTGCGTAAGCATTCCCTCAGCGAAAACTAAAGGCTCAACCAGGTTTGTACCGGTAATAGCTTCAATCCGCCTTATACCGGCTCCTACAGACGTTTCGGCCGTTATCCTGAACGCACCTATTTCGCCCGTGTTACTAACATGTGTACCGCCGCAAAGCTCCGCGCTGTAATCCCCAACCGAAACAAGCCGCACGGTATCGCCGTATTTTTCGTCAAAATACGCCGCCGCGCCCCGCGCTTTAGCGTCTTCGGCCGTCGTTTCCGTTGTCAGAACAGGTATAAACTCGTCAATCACGTGGTTAACAGCCGTCTCAATCCCGGCAAGCTGATCGCTGCTTATAGCCTCAAAGTGCGTAAAATCAAAGCGCAGCGCCACATCATTAACAGAGGAACCCGCTTGCTTTACATGCGTTCCAAGCGCCTTTACAAGCGCGGCATGAAGCAAATGGGTTGCGGTATGGTTTCTTGCCGTCCGGTTTCGGCGAACCCTGTCTACATGAGCAAAAACCTCATCGCCAGCCTTAAATACCCCGGTTTTTACCTTAATCGTATGCACAAAAACGCCATTAACCTTCGCTACAGACAGGACTTCGGCTAGTGCATTACTATCGGAAATCCCTGAAATCACGCCGATATCCGACGCCTGCCCGCCTCCTTCGGCGTAAAAAGGACTCCTGTCCAGCACAAAAGCTCCGGCAGCGCCCTCCCCTATCTCCGAAACCTCCGAGCCGTCGATTATAATTTGGTTTACCGTAATATGTTTCTGTAACTCATAGTCCCGAGATCTCCCATCACTAGCAAAATCTCTCATTGCGCCGCTTCCGTCAGCGCCAAGTTCATATCCGATAAACTCGGTCGCCTCTGCCCCCTTAAAAACATCCTCGTTTGCCCGCCAAGCCTCGTCATCTGAAAGTTTCTGACCCAGCCTGGCCTTCTCCTGCTGCGCTTTAAGCGCCGCAGCAAACCCGTCCTCATCAATGCTGATACCATGTTCCGCCAGCATCTCCCTCGCAAGCTCCGGATTAAAACCATAGGTATCATATAGCTTAAACACCAAATCCCCGCCTAAAACGGCGTCCCTAAGCCCCTTAAGCCGCTCAATATGCCCCCCGAGGAGCTCAAACCCCTGCTCTATAGTTAGGGCAAACCGTTCTTCCTCCGTGCGGATTAGCTTCTTAATATATTCAGCTTTTTCGGCAATCTCAACATACTCATGCCCGGAGGTCTCAATGACATACGCAGCTAAATCAAACAAAAAAGCCCCCGAAATCCCAAGCTTCCGCCCATGCACAACCGCCCGTCTGAGCAGCCGCCTCAGAACATACCCGCGCCCCTCGTTTGAAGGTACAATCCCGTCCCCTATCATAAATACAACAGACCTGATGTGGTCGGTTATAATCCGTATTGAAACATCTTCCGGCGCCTCCCCATGTCGGTAAACAATACCCGCCAAATCACAAACCTGCTCAAGCACCTTATGAATAGTATCAACGTCAAAAATCGAATCGGTATCCTGCATAATACACGCGATCCGCTCAAGCCCCATCCCCGTATCTATATTCGGATTTGCCAACGGCGTATAATTCCCCGCCTCATCGCGGGAAAACTGCGTAAAAACGTGGTTCCAGAACTCAACATACCTGTCGCACTCGCACCCCGGCTTGCAATCAGCCGACCCGCATCCGTACTTTTCCCCCCTATCGTAATATACCTCCGAACACGGCCCGCATGGCCCGATCCCGATCTCCCAGAAATTCTCCTCCTTACCCATGCGAATAACGCGCTCAGGCGCAATACCTACGTCATTGACCCAAATCCCGTAAGCCTCCTCATCCTCCGCATACACGCTCGCCCAGAGCCTCTCTACAGGCAGTTCAAGCACCTTTGTACAAAACTCCCAGCCCCAAATAAGGCTCTCCCGCTTAAAATAATCCCCGAAAGAAAAACTCCCGAGCATCTCAAAAAAAGTCCCGTGCCGCGCCGTTTGCCCGACATGCTCAAGATCCCCCGTCCT
>Ga0082212_10008502_pt1 | contig 13392 bp, 10 predicted proteins | sample TergutNt197P3_FD_71548 | JGI IMG/M metagenome (GOLD analysis project Ga0082212, IMG submission 71548) | Neocapritermes taracua P3 segment gut microbial communities from Petit-Saut dam, French Guiana - Nt197 P3 | ecosystem: Host-associated > Arthropoda: Insects > Digestive system > Gut ... | reverse complement strand
AGCCCGTTAAAATATTCCGCGCGCTTTGCAAGACAAAAGGGGACGGTTCCTGCGTCTGAACACAATGGGGACGGTTCGGAACACAATGGGGACGGTTCTTTTTGTGTTCAGAACACAGTGGGGACGGTTCTTTTTGTGTTCAGAACACAGTGGGGACGGCAGACTGCGTGAAAATAGCCCTGTTGGCAGCCACGAAAAACCTGACTTCTTTTTGCTTGATGCGGATAAAAAACAGAATCGCAAACCGGGAAAGGGTTGCCGAGGGAAGAAGAGTCATCGGATGAAGGGGAGACCGCCGAGAGCCATGTCAATGTGAGAGTTGTATCGACGGCGGCCTCGAACGTCACCTTTTCAGGCTGACGTCTGAATATCTGTCATTGTTTTAGGGAGGATAAGCGGGAGGGAAAGTGGAATTCCCGATTTAGGAGCGAAAAATGCGACGTTTTTCCACTTGTATTGTATTTCACCCCCTTATATTTACATTAATGTGCTTATCAGCCATAAATTATTCCATATATCGGTATATGCTGGCAACAAAAGGAAAAACCACGTCTGAAACCAAGCGAAACCAAGTAAAACCCACTACAAGCGAAAATTCGTCGCATTTTTAAGCCGAAAAGTCGGAAATGCCTTCCCTACAAAGATAGAGGACGTACGAAGGCAGGGGACGCAAGACAAAGGGGGCGGTTCCTGCGTCTGAACACAATGGGGACGGTTCTTTTTGTGTTCAGAACACAGTGGGGACGGCAGACTGCGTGAAAATAGCCCTGTTGGCAGCCACGAAAAACCTGACTTCTTTTTTCATGGCGCAAACAAAAACAGAACCAATGAGTGAAATGGGGACGGCTCCTTTTGCCCTCCACCTCCTGCTTCACTCGGGGCCCCGCCCCGGTATCATTATCTGGACGTTTTGCTCGACGCCCCACGACGGTATGTCTCCCCTGTTGACATAGATGTCTATCGTGCCGTAAGCGCACCCGCAGTCCGTTATCGTGTAATAACCGGACCACCCCTTCTGGGATATGACGTAAATTTCGTCGCCGTTCTTCAGCCCGAGATCCGCTACCTGCTGCGTGTTCATGGCGACGGTCTTGCCCGGGATCAGGTGGTCGTAATGCTGCTCCGTGGAGTAAAAAGTGATTTTGAAAAGATCCGGGGGCTGGGTCGTCAGTTCGGCCTCAGCCCGTTCAATTTTTTTGTGAGTTCGCCGTTCAGCCTTTCAAGCTCGTCGTTGGCGGCGGCAAGTTCGTTGTTTTCCGCGGTAAGCTCGTCGTTGGCTGCCGTAAGCCTCTCGACTTCCGATGTCAGCCCGTCAATTTTTTCGCTGAGCGCCTCGTTTTCCCCGATAAGCTCAATGATGTCCTCGCCGAACCCCCTGTTGCGTTCCTCCAGGTCCTCGAAGTAAGCGATCCTGTCGTTCAGGACCATGATGCCGGCCTTGTACTCCTCGACCTGCGTGGTGAGCTCCCCTATGCGCAGGAACGCCAGGGCGCCGAACGCCACGAACAGAGCCAGGGCGGCAAGGCTTATCGCCAGCGCTTTGTTCTTGCGTATTCCGTACAGCATCATCAGGATTCTATGCATAACTCCGTTCTCCCCCGATTTTCAAGACCGTGGCTATTCTACCGGAAATCCGCGCTTGTTGCAAATCGCCCCTGAAAAGACGGTTCATTTGAAGCAAGGCGGGATCCCCCGCCTTTACAGGCAAAAACGGTCCGAAGCCGCGCCTTGCGGGCGCGGCTCCGTTATAGTGAGTGCAATACGGTACGGCGGTCTGCCGAAACTGGGGGGGAGATGGACCTTGCCGTCCGTGATGTAACGATGGTTTTGTATCGGACCTGGGCGTTTCAATAATCCCTTTCGTCTGCTTCGAAAAGCGGTGGACTATTGTAATGATATATTACCCACAAATCCGGTTTTCAAACATTTTTTCTCGTTTTTCTTCGATTTTATAATAATTTTTTGAATGTCCATCCAAGACGCGCATTGAAAGAAGCTGCCTCCAAACAGAGACAGCCCCTTCCGCAACATAACTTAAGCTTGAAGATAAGCGTTATCCAACAGCCCTTCGATACGCGTTGCCTAGCTGACGAAGGACTTGGCCGCCTCCGCCGCGCCGCTCGCGTCCTCGCTGTAGCCGTCCGCGCCGATTTCCTTCGCGAAGGCTTCGGTGATCGGGGCCCCGCCGATGATGACCTTGACCTGGTCGCGGATCCCGGCCGCCTCAAGCGCCTTGATCGCGTCGCCCTGCGCGGCCATCGTGGTCGTCAGCAGCGCCGACAGCGCAAGCACGTCGGGCTTGTGCTCTTTCACGGCTTCCACGATCTTGTCGGCCGGCACATCGGTGCCGAGGTCGACGACATCGAAGCCCGCGCCCTCAAGCATGAGCTTGACGAGGTTCTTGCCGATGTCGTGCAGGTCGCCGGCGACCGTCGCGAGCACTACCTTGCCGACAGCCTTGACGTCGAGATCTACGAGCTTTTCTTTCAGCGTATCCGTGCCTTTGTTCAGTGCGCGCGCCGCGATCAGCACTTCGGGTACGAAAACTTCGTTGTTCTTGAACTTGACGCCGAGCTCGCCCATGCCCTTAAGCAGGCCTTCGTCGAGAATCTGCTGCGCGCCCAAGCCCTCGTCCAGGGCCTGCAATACGAGATCGGATACTTCCTGTGCCTTGCCCTTTTGTACGAGTTCGGCGATGTCTGACAGTACACTCATTGTTTTTCCTCCATGTAAATTACAGCGTTTAATTGATGAATAAATAATAATAGGATAATTGCCGGAATGCCTTGTAGCGGCGCGCATATTCTGGGTATTTTTTTACTATTTTTCGCATAAGCATTGCAAATTTTTACTATTCGTGTATAATCGCTGCATGGGCAATGAATTTGACAATTTCAAGCATTTCTCGGCTTTGACGGGTGTCGGCGTCCAGCTGATCGCCCTCGACGGCACGCCTGTATACGAAACGGAGCCCTATCTCGCGTTCAAGCAAACGCTCTCGTGGCTCTGCGGCCGGATCCCCGGCGGCCTCGAGGCGCAGACGCGCGCTTCCGTCATATCGGGGGCGATGCAGTCCTACCGTTTTGGCGGGCGCTTCTTTTTTTATTCGCCGATCGGTCTCTTCCACTTCGCGTCCCCCGTCATAACGAACGGCCGCCATACGGTGACGGCAGTGGGCGGGCCGGTGCTCATGGTCCCGCTCGAAGAGTACATACCCTCGGACCTTGAGGGCAAGCTGCCGGAAGGCTTTGACCGGGACGGGCTCGCGCGGCAGCTCCGGACGGTCCCGATCGTGTCGCCCGACATCGCCAATACCCTCTCGGAGCAGCTCCTGGTCAACGCGAAGTTCCTGTCCGACCCCGACTACCTCGGCATAGAGGACGCGGACAACAGGTATAACGAATACATGCTCGCCTATTTTTCCGGCACTCCCTCATATGAAGCGATCCTCCGCCTCGCCGCCGAGCAAAAGCGCGAAAACGCCGCGAAGAAGCACGAGCGGATAATAACGGCGGTCAAAGAGTACATCGAAAAGAATTACCATAAAAAAATTACCCTCGACGACGTCGCGAGGAACGTGTTTATCAGCCCCTCCTACCTTTCAAAACTCATCAAGGCGCATACGGGGCACAGCTTCCGGCATCACGTCAACATGTCCCGCATCGCCGAGGCCGTGCGGCTGCTCGAAAATACGGACAAAAGCCTTTCGGAAATCGCCTTCCTGGCGGGCTTCGAGGACCACAGCTATTTCACGAAAGTATTCAAGAAGCATATGCAGATGAACCCGTCAGAATACCGGGCGGAGCAACGCCCGGATTGAAACGATGGGGACGTGCTCAAAAGTCGGCGGGGAAGTCCTCCTCCTCTTCTTCGTATTCTTTCTCGGGCAATAGCGTAATGATCGAGTCAAACACGCCGCTCCCGACGGGGATGGCAAGGCTGACCATGAGGTTCAGGTGGTTGTCGCCGTCCAGGAAATACCTGACGCTGCCATCCTCGACGGACGCTTTGTAGCTCTTGATATTGTCGTCGATATACATCTTCTTGTTGAACTGCAATACATTGATCATGTAGGACTCGATCGCCCATTCAACCTCCCCGGCGATAGTGTCCTCGTCGAAACCGGCCCTCGCGTAGACTTCTTCGTAAGCCATCAGCCTGCCGTTATTCAAATCAAAATTGTATGTATAGTACACCGGGCGGCCGGCCTCGCCGCCAACTACCAGAAACGTGACATAGAATGACAGGGTATCTTCCGTCAGGTAGCTGTTGTAATTGCACCGGTCGACATATGTCTGCCCGTTGCTTGCCCCTTCGTTATAATACCTGATTGCCTCGTAGAAGATGCCCTGCAGCTCGGCGTTCGCCTTCGCCGCGTCAGCCGAGTCGATGTCGACGTAAGGAACTACGATATCGCGCGCGAAATATGTTTCGCCGGCTTCGGTCGTGTAGGATTCCTGCGGGACGGTATAATCGTACTCCGCGTTAAAAATATACTTGTTCCCCCCGCTGTCCGCGGCGTCCTTATGGTAAGTGAACTCCAGCGTCTGTACCAAATCGTACTCCCAATCCGCCTGGTCGATCGAGAGCAAGACCGTCCTGTTCCTGAATTCCAACGCGCCATACAGGTAGTCCCCTGCCGGATCCTTCCCGGTGAACCTGATCGCGCTCCCCTCGATCCGCGCGACGGCGTCTATGCTGGCCAGCCTCTCGATCCCGAGATTGAACACCAACGCGTCCGGGTTTATTTCGAGGATCGACAGCTCGTTTGTCAAGTCGTTTTCATTGACATACCACGTGCCCAGATAGCTGTCGTCCGGCATCGAAACAGCGCTGACGCCTTCGACGGCTTCGGCGCCATCGGCGCCATCGGCGCCATCATCGAAAATGGCCTCCTCTTCAAGGAATTTGCTTATCGCGGAACATCCGCCAAGGCCTGCTATAAGTAACAGTAGAGAAATCGCGAGTAATATTATTCTGTTGTTCTTCATCTCGATCCGTTTATACACGTTTTAATGCCGGCGCCGGTGTTGTAACTGTCTCTTCCCTGCTATCATCATACCCGAAACGCGTGGGAAGTCAATCGGGAACGGGCCGAAACCCATTCTTTTGCCTGCGGGCACTAGTCGTACTTCCCGTATTTCTTGACGAGCTCGTCCGCGCTTCCGGGCACTAATCGTACTTCCCGTATTTCTTGACGAGCTCGTCCACGCGGCGGATCCGCTCCGGCGACGACTCCGGGACGATTTGGTCGCCGACGGCGAGCACGAACCTGTTGTCGCCTTTCATGCACTCTATCGTTTCGATCACGTAGCGCTCGAAGTCCCCGTCCGACAGGTAGGGGTGGAAAAACCCGCCGGGGATGCCGCCCCAAAGGACGGTTTCCGGCAGGACGCGCCCTTTCAGGTCCGGCAGCGCGAGATCCCCTACAGGCGCCGGCGTTACTGCCTCTATCACGTCAAACCCCGATTTTGACAGCTCACCCGCCAGGGGATCGAGCGCGCCGTCGAGATGCACCATCGAGTACTTCCCGGCGCCCCGGATCATCTTCACCCATTTTTCGTGCACGCCTTTCAGGTATTTTTCGTAAAACATCCCGCTGCTGATATCGCTGGACAGGTTGTCGGGAACCAGGACGCAGTCCCCCGGCGCTGCGCACGCGAGCCTTGCCGTTTCGTCGTGCTTTGCCTCCATCACGGCCAGCGTTTCCTCCAGCTCGTCCTGCGCGTCCATATACATATATGTAACGGCCTCGATGCCCGCCTTCTGGGCAATCAACTCCTGGAGGGGCGTCCTCATGGTATAGACGACCACGATCCCCTCGTCGCCGACGCGCTCCACCCGCTGTTCCGCCAGGAGATAGTCGGGCGCGTATTCCGTATGCTCGTAAATCCAGCGCAGCGCCGCGAGGTCGCGCCAATCCTTGACCATTCGCTCCTTCGGCGCCCAGCTATGCGTGTTGCGCTCATGGAACCAGACTTCCCTCAGCGTCCCGGCCGGCGTCACGTGCGTAATGATTTTGTCGTCGCCCCTGTACTCTATCCCGGGCGCGGCCTCGCACGTTTCCGAAAACGGGAAATACCCCTGCAGATAGAAACCCACGCCCAAGTCGTGGTGCAGCCTGTGCAGCCCTTCCCCGGTGAAGGGGATCGCGATCCCCATCCGGTATTCGTCCGGGCCCGTGTCCCCGAACTCCTCGTCCATATACTTTTTGTCCATCAGCCCGTCGTCCAGCAAATACTCGATCCAGTATGCCAGATCGCCAAACCAGGGCACATATTCGGGGTTTTCGCCGCGCAGGACGCGAAGAACGTCTTCTCTCTTGCTCATGGGGAGCCTTCCTTTCATTATAAACAAAACACCGCGATTCACGATAATACTACACCTTTTGCCAACAAGACAAAAGGGGACGGTTCCTGCGTCTTGAAGACAAAACGGGGACGGTTTTTGCTGTCTTACGTCCTTTGTAAGACAGAAGAACCGTCCCCTTTTGTCTTAAAGAACCGTCCCCTTGCTGTCTTACGTCCTTTGTAAGACAGAAGAACCGTCCCCTTTTGTCTTAAAGAACCGTCCCCTTGCTGTCTTACGTCCTTTGCAAGACAGAAGAACCGTCCCCTTTTGTCTTAAAGAACCGTCCCTACGGCAGGTAGTCCGCTACGTTGTCCGGGGTAGCAAGCGCCAGGGGCGCGTTGATCCTCGTCGGCGGCGTCTGCCCGTCAAGCAGCGGAAGGACATACTCGTTTATCGTCGCCATTCCGTAGTTGAACGGGGAGAAAGCGACCGTCCCCTTGAACGGGCTGTTCGGATCCTGCAGCGCGTGGAAGGGCTCGTCGCTGATTCCGCCAAGGCCGAAGCATACGACTTTGTCGGCAGCGCCGCGGGCCTCGACAGACGCGACAGCGCCGAGCACGCAATCGTCGTTCACGCCAAATATGACATTGATGTCCGGATTTGCCGTCATGGCGTCAGCCGCGACATTTGCCCCCGTCTCGCGCTGGCCCTCTGAGTTGACTTCCGCCACTACTTCGGTGTCGGGGACATACTCTTTGAAGGCGTCGACGAACCCGTCGAGCCTGGGCCGGGAAATGCTCTCGAGCGAAAACGCGCCGAGCAGGCAGATTTTGGCGGGCACCCCCGCAAAGTTCTCCGCAAAGTACTGGCCCGCGTAATCGCCCGCGATCTGGCCGGATTCATAATCATCGAATGTCATGAAATACCCGCCCTCCATCGCGAAGCCGACAGACACGACCGGCACGCTCTTCGCGTTGGCCATCTCCATGATCGCGCCGGTGATATTCTCGTCCGGGCCTCCTATTACCAATACCTTTGCCCCGCGGTCGATCAGGCTCTGCGAATTCTGTATGGCAACCTGCGGGTCATAGGCGCTGTCGGCTACCTCCAGCTTGATGTTGCGGCCGCTGTCCGCGATTGCCTGTTCCATGCCCTTGACATGGTTGTCCCAAAAAGCGTCAGCCATCTGCATGACCGAATACCCGACGAGGATTTCCTCGTCGCCGGCCGCCGGGGCCGGGGCCGGGTCGGCCGCAGGCGCCGGATCGTCCGCAGGCGCCGCGGGCGCCTCGCCGCCGCCGCATGCCGCCAGTGCGAACACGAACAGAATGCTGACAACCAATGCTATAATCTTTTTACCTTTCATGATATCCCTCCTCTTTTACAATAACTGCTATCTAATATCTGACCAATGCTAATGTGTAACCGAAAAAATCAATTTCTCTTCCGTGGCCTCTTCCTGCGGTATTTCGGAAACCACTTCGCCTTCCCTCATCGCCATTATCCTGTCGCTGACCGACAAAACCTCCGGCATGTCCGACGAAACCATGATGACGGCCAGGCCTTCCTTTGCCAGGTTCCTTATCAAACGGTGGATTTCCGCCTTCGCGCCTACATCCACCCCCCTGGTGGGTTCGTCCAAAATCAGGATGCCCGGTTTTGGCGTCCGGGACAGCCAGCGCGCTATTATTACCTTTTGCTGGTTGCCTCCGCTCAGGTTCTCGACAAGCTGCTGCAGGGTGGGCGTTTTAATGGACAGCGTTTTGACGCCTTCCTCCGCGACGCCCTTCTCGACGCCCGGCCTTATAAAGCCCCAACGCTGAATGTGCTGATGGTTCGCAAGGTTGATGTTCTTCGAGACATCCATCTTCAAAACCAGTCCGTGCAGCCTCCTGTCTTCGGGCAGGAAGCCGAAACCGTATCCTATCGCATCGCGGGCCCCTTTGATTGACACCTCCTTTCCATTGATTTTTATATTGCCCTTGTCAGGTTTGTCCAAGCCAAAAATCAGCCTGACCAGCTCGGTCCGCCCGGATCCCACGAGCCCGTAAAAGCCTACCACCTCGCCCGGGTAAAGCTTGAAGCTGACATCCTTGACGGCATCCCCCCTCGACATGCCGTCGACTTCCAGTATCGGGCCGCCCCTGTCCCAACCGGCCTTGCTTTCCGTCCTTGCGTCGCTCTCGATGTCGCGCCCTACCATCAAGCGCACGACTTCGTTGTATGTCGTGTCTTTGCCAGCCAGCGTCTTGACGAATTTCCCGTCACGCAATACGGTGATCCTGTCTGCCATATCAAGCACCTCCTTGAGGCGGTGCGATATGTAGATGATCCCTACGCCCTTCTCTTTCAGTTTCTCTATCGTCTTGAATAGCTTGGCGGACTCTTCGAACGTCAGGACCGCCGTCGGCTCGTCAAAGATGACGACTTTCGCGCTAAGCGACAAGGCTCTCGCGATTTCCACCATCTGCCTGTACCCGACGGAAAGGCTGCCGACCATGGCCCTCGGGTCTATTTTCAGCTCGATTTCGTCCAACAGCGCCTCCGCGTCCGCGTACAGCCTTTTCCAGTCCACGAAGTTTTTCCCCGCGACCGAAGGGAGCCTCCCCATATAGATATTCTCGGCTACGGAAAGGTACGGTGCCAAAGCCAGCTCCTGATAGACGGTGCTGATGCCCATGCTCCTGGACTGCATCGGGTTCTGGAAGCTGACCTCCTTCCCGTCATAGGCTATCGTCCCCCTGTCGTTGCGGTACAGCCCCGACACTATCTTTATCAATGTGGACTTGCCCGCTCCGTTCTCCCCGACCAGCACATGTATCTCGCCCGGGAAAACGTCAAACGAAACGTCGTCGAGGGCCTGGACCCCCGGAAACCCCTTGCTGATCCCATCCAGTTTCAGTATCGGATTGCCTTCCATATCAGGCCGCCTTCCTTTGCCTTATCTGATCGATGCCTACCGACAGGAGCAGGAGCGCGCCCCTGGCAACGTCCTGGTGCCACGACGACAGCCCGACAAGGACAAAGCCGTTGCCCAGGATTCCCAGGACGACAACCGCCAGGATCGTGTTCTCGAGCTTCCCTTTCCCCCCGCTGAGGCTCGCGCCGCCCAGTATGACAGCCGTGATTGCCTGGAATTCGTAGCCGGACCCGGCGCCTGCGATCCCCGCCGTCAGGCGCGACGCCAGAAGTATCCCGGCGAAGGACGTGAGGACGCCTATCAGGATGTAAATAATAATTTTTACCTTGTCGATGTTGATGCCGCAGACTTTCGCGGCCTCTTCATTGCCGCCGATCGCGTATATCTCGCGCCCGATGACCGTCTTGTTGAGCAGGATGTATACCGCGACGATCACCAGTATCAGCATCCATACGGGCACGGGTATCCCCAGCACGATCCCGCGGCCCCAGAACCCGAAATCGGGGAAGACCGGCAATGTGTCATATATCCCGATTGACAGGCCCCTGTTGTATATATAGGCCAGCGCCCGCACGATGATCATCGTCGACAATGTCGTAATGAAGGGATTGATTCCCAGCTTCGTGATCGAAAGCCCGTTGAACGCCCCGATCGCGGCGCCTACCAGCAGCCCTGCGAAAAAGGCGAACCCCTGCGAAAAGCCGTTTGCCAGCACGCTTGCGACTATGACCCCGGTAAAAGCGACGTTGCCCCCGACAGAGAGGTCAAACCCGCCGCTGATAATCACGAACGTCATGCCGCAGGAAACGATCCCGACAAGCGAAGACGAAAGCAGCAGGTTTGAGATATTGTCCGGCGTAAGGAACACCGGCGACAGAAAGGAAAAAATCACGATGAGCGCGATCAGCGATATTATCAGGCCGAGCCGTTCCTTGATGTTTTCCCCTACAATGCTTATTCGGTTTTGATTGCTGTCCATTTTCCTTCACCTCGCCACTGGCTGCCCGGGCTTTTAACCGGCCAGCCGTGTTTTCCCATACCTGCCGAGTTCCCTGAAAGCATTGACGCAATGCCAGTAATTCTCGTCAGGCATACCTATTGAGCTGTATTCCTCGACATAGCCTATCAGCCCGCCATTGTAGCGGCCGAGGTTGTCCACGAGCGTTTTTACATCGCTGTAAATCTCCTCTTTCGTCCCGCTTATGGATGTCGTCTGATAGCTTACGGGGCACATGAAGCAGACCTTGCCGCCAAATTCCCGCCCGAGCTTCTCGATGTCGAAAAGGTTTGGCTGGCTGATATTCAGGACATCGGCCCCGATTTCGACGAGGTCGCCTATGATATCGATGATATTGCCGCAGCTGTGGAAGAAGACGTCCATGCCCCCGCCATGCGCCAGGTCGAACTGCTTTTTGTACCGCGGCTTGAACGCCTGCCGCCACATTTCCGGGGATATGATAAGGCTTTGCTGCGTGCCCCAATCGTCAAAGAACCCTATCGCGTCAAACCCCCTGCCCGCCGCAAGCCCTATCAGCTCCTCTTCAAAACCGAAGACCGTATCCGCGAGCTTCCCTACGCCGCCGGGATCCGCGCATAGCCCCTCCAGGACATTCCCGAACCCGGCCAGGCACGTCATTGTCGTGAACCCGGACAGTTCAAGTCCGGCAATGATATACTTGCCGGCGCCCGCCCCGGCGGCCGCCTTTTCAGCCTCGTCAAACCTTCCCGGCCTGTTTGCCTCGGGCGCGCGGATACCCCAAAGCCCGGCCGGGCTGCCGTCCGCGGCTTGCCTGGGCTGGCCCATGGTGTCGTCGAGCTGCTCCCATTCAAACCCCCACTCCGAATGCAGGCCGTCTTCCCCGCCGAAATGGTCCTGTATGCCGCACATCAATATATCCGACAATTCCTTGTCCCTGTTGAAAAAGAATACCGGCACGTATTCCGGGGCCTGCATCTTTATCGCCTTGATTGCCTCCTGCCTTCCCACGGCTATTCCCCTCGCTCCGCAGCCATCTACGCGCACGCAAGCCCCATCACGAGCTTCTCCCAGTCCGACAGCGCCCGGGGATCCCCCGAGACCGTGCTGACATCCTTCAGGATGATTTCGCAAGGCGTATCGTTCCGTTTGCAGGCTTCTATCATATGCGCTGCCTGCTCCTTGGCCTGCCCCGCATCCAGCTTGCCCGACGCGACAAAAGCGGGGTGCGCCTTGCCTGAAAAAACATAGTCGCCGGCTATCCTCATGGCGCTCTCGTCAATGTCGGCCCACGGGCTTATCGATATCTTCCGGACATTTTTGACCTTGCGCACGATGTCTATCTTTTTGTGCAGTGGCTCGCAGCAGCCGAAATACAACAACCCGAACCGTTCGTACAGCGGCATCATGATGTCGATGTCCAGCTCCTCGTGGGTAGCCGGCCCGACAGTGGAAAACATCTGCGCCGCGGTGAAGGACCAGCAGTCTTTCGCAGTCGCGCGCCCCGGCTCATAGCCCGCTGGCGGCAGGTCGTCCGTATAGGCGCCCGTGCAATGCACAAGCGGATCCTCCGCGTCGAGCAGGCCGAGCGCTTCGCACTGGTCGACGGCGTCCATCGTGAGACCCAGGAATTTTTCCGCGACCTTCCTGGTGAATTCCGGCCTGTCGATGATGTCATACAGGATTTTTTCGACGGAACGCGCCTGCGTTATCCTGTCCCATACCCCCGAGTGTATGCATACGCCCGATAGCCGGACCGGGATAATGTCCCCGAAGATATGCTCGCAGGCCTCTACATGGGCCTTGTCGAGAGCCTCGTCCGCCACGACCGTATCGGGGCGGAGCGCGTCGAGGGATTCCTCCGTCGCGCACTGGTCGATATACCTGTGCGACACGACGTCATTCCCGTCCTGCTTGCCTATGGTCCGTTCCGCGACAGACAGCCCGTATCGCAGCCCTTTCACCGTCTTGGGGATGTCAATCCTGTTTTCCACCACCATGTCCGCCGGGAAATGCCTCCACTTGTACAGGATCCTTCTTATGTCAAGCTCCACGGCGCGCAGGAACGCGTCCTCGCACCGCAGCGTAAGTTCGCCGTCCGTATTCAGCTCGTGCCATGGAAGCTGGTCGATACATACCATAGGGCGGGCCATATTGAGCCCGTTGAGAGCGCGCCACATTGCCTTTTTCTCGTCCTGCGCCGGCAGCGCCGCGACTTCGGCGAGGCTATATGCCAGATTTCTCAATATCTCAGTGTCTTTGTCCACAATTGTCCTCGCGCAACTACATTACTTACTGTCTTTTAGTTAGTAAGTAAGTTGATTCTATACATTGAAAACGCTAATGTCAACATTTTTAAAAGAATGCGCCGCTACATCGTTCTCGGCGCGCTCAAGCCGTGTCCCACGCTTCGAACATCCTTCTGACATTGGCCGGGTCCGCGCCGGGCCCGAACTCGCATTGCGCGATCGCGCCGCCGCGCCCAGGCTCCCAGACCGCTTCGCGGACCGACCTGACCGCCGCGTCAATCTCTTCCGGCGTACCCTTCGGGAGAAGATGCTGCCGGTCCATCTCGCCCCAGAAAACCGCCTTCCCCCTGAATGGCGCAAGCCGGTTCACGCCGATCGCGAAGATCTGGAGGTTCAGCGCGTCAAAGCCTATTTCTATCAGGTCCTCGATAATGTCAAATGTATAGCCGTCAGAATGGAAGAAAATCTTTTTCCCGCTCCGGTGCGCGATATCCACATAGTCCTTGTACAGCGGCTTGAAACGCTTCCGCCAGACATCCGGGTTTATCAGCAGGCTCCTCTGGGTCCCCCAGTCATCCATCGCGAACAAGGCATCGACCCTGGTCTTTGCCCATACCTCAAGCACGCGGCAATAGAAGTCATGTATCCGCGCCAGCGCCGCGAGCATCCCGCTGTTTTCAAGCGCAAGGTCGATGAAATAATTTTCGCTTCCCCTCAGGAACTGTATCCTTTCGAAGGGGCGCGCCAGCTCGTTGCCAATTACGAATTGCTCCGTCGAGCCACAGAACGCGTCAACCAGCCCGGTGTCTATCGTCAGGAGCTCCTCGGGGAAACGCACCCTGCCGAGGCCTTCCCAACCCTCGTCGCCGGCGCCTATTATAGGCTCTTTGACCTCGCCCCAATGCCCGCGTTCCACATTCTTCCACACAACGCCCCATTCGTCGGTATAGCCGCCG
>Ga0082212_10008501_pt1 | contig 13395 bp, 12 predicted proteins | sample TergutNt197P3_FD_71548 | JGI IMG/M metagenome (GOLD analysis project Ga0082212, IMG submission 71548) | Neocapritermes taracua P3 segment gut microbial communities from Petit-Saut dam, French Guiana - Nt197 P3 | ecosystem: Host-associated > Arthropoda: Insects > Digestive system > Gut ... | reverse complement strand
TTAAAATATCCTAAGCTGTTTTCTTATCAAGCACTTCAAGCTATTGGTTATCGTGAATTTGAAGATTATTTTGGCCATCAATTAACTATTGAAGAAGTAAAAGAAAAGATTATTGTGCATACTCGTCAATTTGCCAAAAGGCAATACACTTGGTTTAACAATCAAATGATTATGAATTGGTTTGATGTTAACGAACCAGAATGGTTAGATGGAGTAATTAAACTTATTGATAATTGGTATATTTAGGAAAGACTATTAATCATCCCTATAATTAAAGGGGTGATTTTTTGTTAGAAGTAAATAACGTTACTAAATATTATGGAAAAAAGTTAGGTGTTAAAAACATCAGTTTTAAAATAGAAAAGGGACAAGCATTAGCATTACTTGGAGAGAATGGTTCTGGAAAGACGACAACTTTTCGTTTAATACTAGGACTTTTATCACCGTCAAGGGGTGAAATTCTCTTTAATCATGCACCAATAAAAATCTTATCAAAAAATGTCTTAGGTTATTTACCAGAAGAACGTAGCCTTTATAAGGACTTAACAGTCTACCAACAATTAAAGTTTTTGGGTTCACTTCATCAAATGACAAAATTTGATATTGATTGGCGAATTGATGAATGTTTAGATGAATTAAAAATAAAAGATTTTCGTAAACGCAAAATTCAAGAACTATCTAAAGGTAATCAACAAAAGATTCAATTAATCGCCGCTATTTTACATGAACCTAGTCTATTAATTTTAGATGAACCATTCACGGGTTTAGATGTAGAAAATGTGACTTTGTTTTTAAAGGTCTTTGAACGTTTAAAGAAAGCAGGTGTAATAATACTCTTTTCTTCTCATCAACTAGATTATTGTGAAGAGTTAGCTGAAAAACTAATTTTCTTGAAAAAAGGCATAGTTAAAATAAACGGAACACTTAAAGAATTGAAAGATCAATATCCAGGTCGTTACTTAAGTTATGCCAATAAAGAAAAACTAGCTTTAAAGAAATCAGGTGATTTGATTCTAAAAAATAGTAAAGAAGATTATTATCAATACTATGTGAAAAATAAAATAGACACCAAAGAATTAGCTAGATCTATTTTGTTACATCCTTCAACTTATGAATTAAAACTTGAACAAGTAAAAATTGCTGAACTAATTAACAAATGAAAGAACTAATTAAATTCTCTATTAAGCGGCGTTTTATCAACAAAGCAACTCTGTTTTTTAATTTGTTGTTTTTGATTATTACTATCGTTGTATTCAATGTTGATAAAATAATGTCTGTAATTCAACCAGATATTAATTCTCCCATATCTTTAATAACCACTAATGAAGAACTAAAGACTTTTATAAGTAACAAGAAAGAAGTATTTGTAGTTGAAAATAAAGCACTAATAGAAATAAAAATTGAGGGAAATACTTATCAAGTACATAGTCAATACGGACTTAACACCTATCAAAGTCAGAAAATAATAGAGGTATTAGAATCTTATTTTGAAAGCATTCCTTTAAGTGAATTAGATGAAGAATATCTAGCCTATTATCATGTAAATATAAGTAAAGATATAGAATTTATTGTTGACACCTCAACAACAAAAACTAATAGTAATATATTAGCTTTCATGGTGGTTACCACTATCTACTTTATGATGATTAGTTTTTCAGCAATGTCAGCTAATGAGGTGGTATATGAAAAAAGCACTAAATTATTAGAGATAATTTTAACTACTCTTTCAGTTTCTAAACACTTTTATGGCAAAATGTTAATAGGTTGGTTAAATATAATCATCCAATCAGCTTTATCTGGAACTATAGTGGTCAGTGTGTTTTTATGGCGATACTCTTATGATAAGGGAGTAAAATTATGTGAGTGTCTACAAAAAATGGATTTACTTGATAACTCTATTAATAGCCTAAAAGATATTAGTAAATGGTTGGCTGTTGATGGAAGATTTTTAGGTGATATGTTATTGATAATGACTATATTAATGCTAGGGATTGTCAGCGTTCAAGTTATTATGGTAAGTGTTTCTAGCTTTGTAAGTAATATTGAAGAAGCAGGTAATATTCAAAGCCCAATGTATATTTTATTCATGGGATTATATTATTTCTCCCTTTCTATGAATCAACCTTCGAATTTAGAAAAAGGGTTAGGTAGAATTTGCTCATTTTTACCAATAACATCAATGCTTTTTATGCCCTATAGAATTATGTTAACGAAGGTAAAAATACTAGAAGTACTATTGAGCTTAACTATTAATATAGGATTTTTAGTTGGTTGTTTATTTTTAGGCCGTTGGTTATATGGAATAGGGATACTATACCAAAAAAGTAGTAGAGTAAAAAATTGATATACTAAACAAGAAAAGCGTTAATAAGTGAAAATATCGCTATAATAGTAATGATGAATACCAAAGAAAAAAACACAATTAATATAATTAGCTTGTCTTCTTATACATTCTCTCATTTCTGTGTAGATTTTGCCTGTTTCTTTTTCTTGTTTTCTTGGTATTATGGTAAAGCAATTTCACCCGAAAAAGGAACCATCTGGATGTTAATTTATAATATTATAGCTTTTGGATTACAACCATTATTAGGGTATTTATTAGATAATAAAAATGGAATTCCCTTAGATTTAATAGGTTTAATACTACTTATTATTGGTTCTTTATTACCAGAAGTTTTCGTTGTAGCTATTTTATTAATGGCTTTAGGTAATGCATGTTTCCACGTTGCTGGAGGAGTAGCTTGTTTAAAAATGTCAAAAGGAAGGATTTTTGATAGTGGAGTTTTTGTATCTTCTGGAGCTTTAGGTGTTGGTTTAGGAACTTTATTAGGAAGAAGTGGAAACTACCCTTTCTTTTTTCCTACGATTCTTTTATTAGTCTGTTTATTTATTCAAGCTTCTATGACTACAAAAAATAATATAAACGAAGATGAAATTAAGTATGATCTAACTAAAAAAGAATTGAAATTTGAAGTAATAATTCTTATTACGTTTGTGGCGATAGGTATTCGTGCTTATGGTGGATCAATATTACCTTTAAATTGGCGAACTTCTTCTTGGCTATTTCTTTTTCCTTCTATTGGTGCTTTTTTAGGTAAGTTTTTAGGAGGGTATATTGCAGATAGCTTGGGAGCTAAGGAAACAGCAGTTTATAGTTTGATAGCTTCAGCTATTATATTGACTTTCTTTTATCATATACCTGGTTTATATTTAGTTGGTATTATATTGTTTAATATGAATATGTCTATTACTCTTTGTTTATTAGCAGGTTTATTACCAGAAAATCCAGGATTAGCTTTTGGCATAACAACCTTAGCTTTACTAGTAGGAAACTTCTTTACTTTCTTTATAGTTGTTAAGACTGCTTCAATAGTATTTATTACTTTAACACTTGGTTCAGCGACTTGTCTTTGGTGTATACTAAAAGGGAGGAAAATATAATGCAAAACATTAATAAGCTAATACTTGATGCGGGAGGCCCATTTCTTTATTTATTGTTTTACGCAGTTCCTATTATTTTAGGAATAATTGTCATATCTATTATTGTGGTGACTGTAATGTTAATTAGAAGTGCGGGTCGTAAAAAAGAAGCTGAGAAAAATAAAGAAAAAGAGTAATTAATGATTTATCTTATTTTTCTGGAGTTATTATTAATTACTATTTTAATAGAAGGAATTGTTATCTTTCTTATTTTTCGTTCAAAAAAGTATTTGTACTATAGTGTTCTAGTTAATCTATTAACTAATCCAGCTTTGAATCTGTTGTTGATGTTAGGTGTGAAACGATTTGGAGAATCTGGATATGAACCAATATTAATCATACTTGAAATCATCGTGATTTTTATAGAAGCTTATGTATACGATTATTTAACAGATTTAGGTTTAAAAAAATCCTTATTCTTATCAGTTTGTTTAAATGCTCTTTCCTGTTTAGGAGGGATCATTTTTTCTTTTAATTTTCTAGTTTATTAATTTATACAGATATTATTTATTCTTCATATACAATACGTACTTTTAACATACCTTCAATAGCTAACAAGAGTTTAAAAGTTTCATCTGATACTTTTGCGTCTACATCAACCAAGGTATAGGCATAATCATCTTGTGATTTATTAATTAAGTTTTCTATATTTAAAAGGGCAATAACTTTGGTGATTTGAGCAATCATGTTCGGGATATTTCTATGGAAGAGTGATATTCTCACTTTACCAGATTTTTCCATGGTGATATTAGGTAAGTTAATAGCGTTAGTAATATTACCATTTTCTAAATAATCACGTAGCTGTAAAACAGCCATAATAGCACAGTTATCTTCACTTTCATTGGTGGAAGCGCCTAAATGAGGAAAGATAATAACGTTCTTTTGATTTAATAATCTAGAGTCAGCGAAGTCGGTAATGTATAAAGCTAGTTTTTTGTTGTCTAATGCTTTTAAGATCGCAGAATCATCAACTAGACCACCACGAGCCATATTGAGTAAAACAGCGCTAGGTTTTACAGTCGCTAAATTATCTTCATTAATAAAGGCCTTAGTTTTTTCACTATAAGGTAGATGAAGAGTAATGAAATCACAATTACTAAGTATTTCATTTATACCATCACAGTAACGAACATTCTTAGAGAGATTCCAAGCTGAATTTATTGACAAATAAGGATCATAACCATAAACATCCATACCCAAATCTAAACCAGCATTAGCCACAAGGACACCAACAGAACCTAATCCAATAACTCCTAGTTTCTTTCCATATAACTCATGACCGACAAATTGATTTTTACCATTTTCAATTTGTTTTTCTATATCATTACCGTCTAAAGTTTTTACCCATTCAATTGCCGTTGTGATATTACGACAGCCAATAACTAAAGCAGCTATAACCAATTCCTTTACAGCATTAGCATTAGCTCCAGGAGTGTTAAAAACTACAATACCTTCTTCACTACAAGCTTTTACAGGGATGTTATTAAAACCAGCACCCGCTCGGGCTATAGCTAATAAAGAAGAAGGGAATACTTCATGATGAATGTCAGTTGAACGCAATAATAGTCCCTGGTAATCATCACAATTTTCTAAACAGCTATAAGAATCTGTAAAATTGCTTAATCCAATATCAGCGATTTTATTTAAAACTTTAATTTGAAATTTAGCCATATTGAACCTCAAAATCTTTCATAAAATCGATAAGAGTTTTTACACCATCAAGGGGCATTCCATTATAAAGAGAAGCTCGCATACCACCAGCTATACGGTGTCCAGCTAGATTGATTAAACCTTTATTAGTGGCTTCATTAACAAACTTCAAGTCTAATTCTTTAGACTTACAAGCAAAAGTAATATTCATTAATGAACGATCTTCTTTATTAACTAAACTTTTAAAGAATTTTGATTCATCTAAAAAATCATATAATAAACCAGCTTTCTCTTGATTAATATTTTGCATATTACTTAGACCACCAATTTTCTCTTTTAACCATAAACAAACTAGATTACAAAGATAAAGCGCATAAGTTGGAGGAGTATTAAATAATGAATCAGTATTAATATAATTTTGATAATTAAGCATTGATGGAAGATTTTCTCTTTTTTCTTTAAACCAAGATTTCTTTAAAATCACCACACAAACACCAGCCATACCCATGTTCTTTTGCGTACCAGCAAACAATAGATTATATTTACTTATATCCATTGGCTCACTAAAGATCATTGATGAAACATCACTAACTAATGGTAAAGAACCACATTCCGGCAACTTAGAATACTTAGTACCGAAAATTGTATTGTTTTGACATATATATAAGTAATCAGCTTTTTGATCAAAATCAGTTAGTTGAGTTTTAGGAATATAAGAATATGTATCTTTTTCACTACTACAAACAATCTCAGTATTTACAACTTTTTGGTGTTCGATAAAGGCTTTTCTTGTCCATTCTCCACTGTCAATAATTTGAACTTTATTAAAAGATAAATTTAAAGGAATCATAGAGAATTGTAAAAAAGCTCCTCCTTGAATAAATAAAACATGATAATCACTACTGATCTGTAATAAATCCATTATATTAGTTTTACACTCATTTAAGATTTCAAAAAACTCTGGAGAGCGATGTGACATTTCCATTACAGATTGACCTGTGTTTTTATATTCTAACATATCCGCTTTTGCTCTTTCTAATACCAACTCTGGCAACATAGCAGGACCTGCAGAGAAGTTATAAACTCTACTCATAAAATCTTCCTTTCATTATTTCTATACATTATAGCTTATCAAAGAAGCTTTATAAACTAAAACTGTTAATTGAATAATATATAGAATTTAATAAATATAATCATAATTTCTTCTTAAATTAAAAAATAAAAATCTAATTAGTATTTTGAAAGTTATTGATTATTAGAAATTAGTTGCATTACAATATTCATGTAATGAATCTTTTAGATTTTTAACAAAAAAGAATATTAAGAATTTTAATTTTTGTGCGGTTGATAATGCTTTTATTTAATTATTTAAATGTGAAATTATGAAGTTTTTAATATCTATAATCATTAATAATATTTGTTTATAGATAAATAGAGAGATAAACTAAACAAGGGAAAACATTATGAAAACAGGTAGAAAATTATTGATTTTATTATTGATAACGTTTTTAACGATGGGAGTTGGTGGTTGTAATACTAAACCCGGAGGTAAAAGTAGTTATAAGGAACCATATGAGTATTTACAACCATTACATAAACAAAAAGCTGATGTGGTGTTTGAATTTCCTGCAAAAAAATCACCAGCTGATTTTGGTATAGAGGAAAGTAGTGTTGAATATGATAAAGAAATAAAAGAAATCATTAATGTCTATATTGACAGCAAATTCACTATTTCAGTTGATTTAAATATTACTTACTCAGCAGATTCAAAAAGTTATACAGTAAGTGCTCCGGAATATGGAACTGTACCATTAGCTCCTTCTAAAATCAATGGTGAAGACTATGAATGTCCTTCACGTTGGGGCTTAGCTGGACAGTATTATATTGTCCAATATTATGATTTAAATAACGGCAAGTAATTAGATCGACCTAAAGTTACAGTTTTTGACATCGACCGAGGAGAAGAAACACCTCAAGCACCTTTTTTGGAATTTAGAAAGAGTGACACAGGATTTGCGTCTTTTCGTTGGAATGAGATTGAAAGTGTCGATAAGTATCATTTATATTATATTGGATGGACTCGTGCCAGTGGATATAGAGCCATTGAGAATATTGAAGATACTCATGTAATATATGAATTTATTGATATTACTCCACATGGCAACATGCTTATGAATATGTTATTTAGAGATAATTTTGAAACATTTAAGTATTTTTATGTAATAGCTGAAAAAGATGGCGTTTTCTCGGCAGCTAGCAATTTAATAGATATTGAAAGTATGAGAAGCTCCTTAATCTATTCATTCGATTATAAAAATATGGATGCTGTTTTTGAAAACCCTGATTTATTACCAGGATTTGCGCCTGTTGAAATGTGTGATCGTAATTCGATATCATATCCCTTAACTTATGATACAGATAATATAATAGTTAGCACGATTCGTAAATTCTTTGGTTATGATGAAAATGATGGCATAACAACCGAACGTCTGGACCGTAAAAGTTTAGTAATTCCCGTATATGCAGAAGGGACTGAACTTGTTACTCATTTCTTTGTTGATTACAAGGAAGAGAACAAACAAAAGATAATAGATAAAGTAGCTCAGATTAATGCCAGTAAGTTTAAAGCTGGAGCGGATAATGAATTTGAAATTGTTAAAGTACAAACTGGTAAAAATGAAACTGAACCTGTTAATAAGGATTTAAGTTTTTCAATTTTCGCCTCATCAAGACTAAGTGAACATCTAGCTAGAAATTTATTAGATGGCCAAACGATAATTGATTTATCCGCCTTTAATGAAGCTAGTGACGTAGATTATCTATTGGATTGTTTCTTTGAAGCTTATTATCAAAACCCTCTAATACTGAGTGTTAATGGACTAGCTTTATACAATGATGGTTCATGTCTAGTAGTGACCTATGGTCAAGATCGTGACGAACAACAGAGAAAACAAACAGAAATTAAAGCGGAAGTAGAAAGAGTAATAGATCTGATTATTAAACCAGGTATGAGCGATATAGAAAAAGAATTTGCTATCAATGATTATTTGTGTGAATCAGCGGAGTATGATATGGCGGCTTTAGAAGATGCCATGGAAAATGACATGATTCCAGATAATAGTTTCAGGGATTCTTTTACTCCTTATGGTATTCTTATAAACAAAGTTGGGGTGTGTGCCAGTTATTCTAGCGCGTTTAAGTTACTTGCAGATGCGGTTGGTCTGAAATCGGTGGTTGTGACTGGTTATCTAAATGGTTATTTACCACATGCTTGGAATCGAGTCTACATTGATGGAGAATGGATGACTTTAGATGTTACCAACAATGATGACCCACTTCTTTATAATGCTTTGTTAAATCTTTGGGATGGTGTTTCTGCTCTAGTTTTAGTTGAGGATGATTTGTATGTACTGGATAGTGTATTAGATGAATATAGAGCCAGTAATGAGAAACTAGAATACTATCGTTATAACGACAAGTTTTATGAAAAAGATGTTATAGCTGAGAAACTAGCAGAAGGATTAAGTGAGTTTGGTTTTATAACACTTAGAACTTATGAGGACCTAACTAATGATGAACTTGATAATATATTAAGAAGTGTAGTTACTAGTAAAGTATTCAGTGGTAGACAGGATTATTTAAATAATGTTGAGGTTTATTTCTTCATGGGTTGTATTACCTTAAGATATATTGAAAACTAACAATAAAACAGTGTTACTATAATTAAAGTATAATAAAAATAAACGACTTAGATATTTTAAATGGCTAATAGTTAAGTACTAATAAATTTTTAAAGTGTAAACTCCAATTTAAAGAAGTGAGATTTATTGGAATTTTCCTAAGCAAAAAACATAATAAGAAATAATAAAACTATAAATTATATAATGTATAATTCTTATAGAGAAAGGTAAGCTAATGGCAAACGAACTTCAACCCTTATCCGTTTTGTTTCAAAATAGATTATTTAGAATACCTGATTACCAACGAGGTTATGCTTGGAAACATGAACAACTAGTTGATTTTTGGGAAGATTTGATAAATCTTCATGAAGATAGATATCACTACATTGGATTACTCTCTCTAAAAGCTTTAAACAAATCTGATTTATCAAATTGGCAAGGCGATGAGTGGTTATTGAAAATTGGTTATAAACCTTATCATGTGGTTGATGGTCAACAACGATTAACAACCTTTTCTATTCTTTTAAATGAAATAGTAATATTTGTAAATCACTTACCAGAAAACAAACATAAAGAAGATGAAGAGATATTTATAGGTTTTGAGTCGTTGAAAGATATAAAAGCAAAGTATTTAGTAAGAAAAAGGCCACCCCAAAACTTGATATCAACCTATCTTTTTGGTTATGAAACTGATAATCCCAGCGCTGATTATTTACGTTATAAGATTTTTGAAGAACCTTTTGAAAAAACTATATTTGAAACCTATTACACAAAAAATCTCAAATATGCAAAAGAGTTTTTTAAAGAAAACCTTTCTGCAACTTTTACTTTAGAAGGATTAAGAGGTATAGAAGTATTATATAGAAAACTAACCTTACAGTTTATGTTTAATCTTCATGAAATAGAAGACGATTATGATGTTTTTGTAGCTTTTGAAACGATGAATAATAGAGGTAAGAAATTAACAAACTTGGAATTATTAAAGAATCGTTTAATTTATTTAACAACTCTTTTTGATGATCAAGAAATTGATGAAATAGATAAAGAACAATTACGAAATGATATTAATGAAGCTTGGAAGGAAGTATATCATCAATTAGGACGCAATAAAGAAAGACCTCTGTTAGATGATGAGTTTTTAAGAGCCCATTGGATTACTTATTTTCAATATTCACGAAATAAAGGGGATGATTATATTCACTATCTATTAAGTAAGTTTTCAGCAAAAAGTATTTTTGAAAAACACACAGTAAAGAAAGAAATTGAAAACAATGGTTTTATAAATGATTACGATCAAAACGATGATGATGTGGCTGAAGGTGAATTTGAAGTGTTATTAGTAAGTAAATTAGCTCCTTTGGAAATAAGCAATTATGTAAATAGTTTAAAGAACATGGCTAAGTATTGGTATAATAGTTATTTTCCCTATGATAGTGAATATGAAATAGAAGAAAAATACTGGCTTGATAAATTAAATCGTATCGGTATAGGTTATTTTAGACCATTAGTAGTAAGTGCCTTTACCAACAAAGATACTACACCGGAAGAACGTATTTCTCTACTACAAGCCATTGAACGTTTCATTTTTGTTTGTTTTAGAATAGGAAATCGTCAATCAACTCATCGAAGTAGTTTTTATTATAAAAAAGCACGTGAGATATTAAATGAAACAGCTTCTCTTTCTTCTATAGCTGATAATTTAGATTGTGATGTAGAAATGGAAGCAGCTTCAGCTATTGCCTCTTTCATTACCAGCACTAATAGACGTTTTGAAAACGGAGAAGGATTTTATGGCTGGAGTGATTTACGCTATTTCTTGTATGAGTATGAATCTGAAAAAGCCACAAAAAACAACCTACAAAAAGTTGACTGGAAATTATTCACTAAAGTAGAAAAAGATAAAATTACAATAGAACATATTTTGCCAAAAACGGCTACTAAGTTATATTGGCGTAACACTTATAGAAAATATTCACCTTTAGAAATAAGGGTACTTTCAGGATCACTGGGAAATCTCTTATTATTAGCACAAAGTATAAATTCCTCTTTACAAAATGATGAATTTTTAGAAAAAAAGAACCCTACTTCAAAAAGACATAGAGGATATATTAATGGATCACATTCAGAAATAGAAGTTGCTTTAGAAAAAGATTGGACAGCTGAAAATATTTTAAAAAGAGGTTTAATACTTTTAGATTTTATGGAAATCAGATGGAACATCACAATAACAAAAGAACAAAAGCAACAACTTTTACATCTAGATTTTATCAATGAAGTTCGTGCAGATGTGCCAGAAATAACTAAGATTGAAAACATAGAAACTGATAATTCTAATTCTTATTCAAAAGAAGAATTATCAAAGAGAAAACTTATGAGAATAGAGTTTTGGCAAAGTTTTGTCGAGTACTGCCTAATCAATGGACATGATGATATAACAATTAGAAAACCTGGTTATGATGATTGGTATGATGTGCCAATTGGAAGTCATGATTATCATATATTTTTCCAAATATATAAAAGAGAAAAACTACGTATAGGTCTTTATGTTTATAAACCTGAATCTTTTGCTAGATTAGAAGCTAAGAAAGAAGCTATTGAAAAACTCTGTGGTTTTAATCTCGAGTGGTATACTAGCAGAGAGAAGAGCATCGCAAAGAGAATCCTTTATAATGCTGATACTGACATAGATAACCCAGCTTTAAAGTTCCAACATTTTGCTTGGTTAATTGAACATTTTTATAAACTCAAATACGCAATTGATGCTTTAGATAAAATTAATTAGAGAAGCGTATTAATATAATAATTGAATATAGCTTACTACACTTGACCACATGTCGATAAGCGCTTATTATTTTTCTATGTTACAAGATTGGCATATTCATTTAGAACATAGTTCATATACTAAAAAAGACTTGGAGAAATTTATAAACCAAGCAAAAAAAATAGGACTAGAAGAAATAGGTATTGTAGAACACAGTCACCAATTTTTAGAGTTTTTACCATTATATAAAGAGACAATAGCCTTAGGTGGTAAGATGGCATCTTGGTATTTAAATAAAAACCCAATACCACTAAGAAAATATTTCAATTTTGTTAAGGAGATGAAGAAAGAAGAGTGGCCTCTTAAAGTAAATTATGGTTTAGAGATTTGTTATTTACCTCAACATGAAAAAGATATTTTTAATGTTCTTAAGGAATACCATTTTGATTTTTATATTGGCAGCATTCATCATATTGATAATATTGCTTACGATTTGAAAGATATTTCTAGAGAATTTCTTTGGGATAAACAAGATACAGATACTATCTATCATAAGTATTATGACTTAGTTGAACAGATGGTGAAATCCAGATTATTTAATATTATTGGTCATCTAGATAATATAAAAATATATAATAGATATCCAAATTACGACTTAAAAGAAACCTATGAGAAAATTGCTAAACTATGCAGAGAATATAATGTAATTGTTGAAAATAATAGTGGTATATCTTATCGCTACCAACATAAAGATATCGGGGTAAATAAATCTTTATTAGGAATTTTAAAAGAAAATCAAGTAAGAATACTTACATCAAGTGATGCTCATTATCCTAAAGATGTAGGGAAATATATTACAGAGCTTTAAAGTTTCTTAGATATAAAAGGCTGATCATTTAGTCTTTTTTTAACTCCATGCTTCTTAGCTATTTGTTTCCACATAAGATTGCCACTTAGAAAATAGAGAAATCTTGGGATTTTTGGAGTAACATAGATATTTTGGTTAAGGATAGAATCATTAATAATAATATTAGTAAAGTCTATTAATGCTTGATAGACATTAGCAGTTGGCCCTTTGCTAATATCTGGCATATCCGCCAACATACTACCAGCACCAATAGCTAGACCTCCACCCCATGTGAATTTTGTCGCATTAGCAAAATTCTCTAATATCTTTAAAGCGGTGGTGTTTTGTTCACTTTCATAAAATCCATTATTAATAATGGCATAAAGATGAGGTTTCTTTTGATTAAAAGAATAGCTTGTTTTTTCAATAATTTCTAATACCCTTATTAAAGGAGCGGGTAAAGAATCGATGTATAAAGGAGTAACAACAAGAAAAACATCAGCTTCTAAAATATCTTCTACTGCTTTTTTTGATTCTAAAAACTCTAAGGCTGAAATGTTTTTGATATTAGCTTTTGAAAAATCTTTAACTATATCAATAAAAAAGTTACTAGTACTTCTAGCTTTTCTAGGACTACCACTTAAGGCGAATATCGTTTTCATATTATAGCTCCTCACTTATAAATGTCGTTATTTTATTAAGAGCTTCTTTAAATTCAAGTTTGTTGTAAGTAAAAAGAGTTAAGAATTTTTTAATGTGATAGTTTATGACATTTCTTTTAATTAAAGTTGTGAAGGTTTCTTTCTCTTCATCACTACATTCACCATAAGCTAAGTTAATCAAATTTGGGAAGTTTTTATAACGTTTATCATGATGCATTTCTTTGTTAATCTTTTTAAAACTTGGAGAAATTAAAGGTATAGTACGATCAAAGAAAGATTTTATATCATAACTATAACCACCATATGTTATTTTAC
>Ga0082212_10008500_pt1 | contig 13396 bp, 12 predicted proteins | sample TergutNt197P3_FD_71548 | JGI IMG/M metagenome (GOLD analysis project Ga0082212, IMG submission 71548) | Neocapritermes taracua P3 segment gut microbial communities from Petit-Saut dam, French Guiana - Nt197 P3 | ecosystem: Host-associated > Arthropoda: Insects > Digestive system > Gut ... | reverse complement strand
GAACGAAAAACCCGTCCTCGCCCAATGCCTTCAGCACCTTGGCGCCGATGCGGGTGGTTATGCGCATGCTTTGCACGACATAGGGCGAATCAGTGATTTCAATGCCGATCTGGGCGATCGGCGAACCCACCGGCCCCATGCTGTACGGGATGACGTACATGACCCGGCCCTTCATGCACCCTTTGAAAAGCCCGTGGAGTTTTTTCCGCATGGCATCAGGGGCCATCCAGTTATTGGTCGGGCCGGCGTCACGCTCTTTTGCGGAGCAGATAAAGGTTCGGTGTTCCATGCGGGCGACGTCCGCCGGGTTGGATCGGCTGAGAAAGCAGCCGGGGCGCTTTTTGGGGTTCAGGGGTGTGAAGGTGCCGTTTTGCACCAACAGCTTGTTCAAAGCATTTTTTTCCTTTTCGCTGCCGTCGCACCAGTACACGGCATCAGGCCGGCACAATTGTGCGATTTCGTTCACCCAGGCGATGAGTCGTGTATGCGGGGTAGTCTTCGTAGTGCGGTTCGTTTCCACAGGGCATCGCTCCTCGCGCTCGTGGCGCATGATATGTGCTGAACAGGGCTCGTACTTTGACACCGCTTGCCGAAAAATCATGCTGCATGCAACGTACCCGACTCGGCAGCGCAGGACAAGGGGCTTGCTTTTTTTTAGCCTTTTGTGTATATATCACTATAATGGAGATGAGTTTTACAGCGCATTCCAAGCAATTTTGTATTATACTGTATTTTATGCATATTTTTTTAAAATATATCCTGACGAGACTTTCATGACTGGCCGGACAAAGACGATGTTCTCCTCAACCGGTGCGGATGCACGTAAAAAGGAAGCGAGTTCCGCGTCGCCGCACGCGCTTCAGGAACGTTCCATGAGCGTGGACGATTTCCGGCGTCTGGTGCAGGAACTCTACCTCGAACCCGAAAGCTCGGCTCCACTGTTTCAGACCGACGCGCCCGCGCATAACGTGGCCATCCTGGTGGACACCTCCGGAAGCATGGAGCATCACGATCCGCATCTGGAAAAACTGAAAAGCTCCCTGGCGGAATTCGCCGACCGGCTTGCCGCCTATGCCGGGCAGGGCATGCGGCTGAATGTCTGCCTGATCGGCTTCTCCGAAAAAATCACCGCGTTTTTTGCGGCGGAAGCTTTTACGGAATTCGCCGCCCGGCCCGACGATCCCTTGTACAAGGCGATTCACGAACTCAGGGCATGCGGCGGCACCAACTACCAGGCGGCTTTTCATAAGGCCGGCGCATGGCTCGCCGAGCATGCCGACGAGCACGCCACAAGCGCGATATTTTTCATCACTGACGGCAAGCCTACCTGCTATTACCACGATGCCTTCTCCCACAGCATTGCGCCCAGCAAATCCGGGGCCTATGTCTGCAACGGGACGGAATTCGCCTATAGCGGCAGGGGCCGGGTGTATTACGACGCGACCGGGCATGCCGTCAGCGGCAATAGCGGCGCCCGCCGTTACCGCGCTTCCGAAGACGGCGTCTTTGAAGTACGTGTCGGTTCAAGCATGAACTGGTCCCGGACCAGTGCCGTTTTCGATCCGGACAGCCCGGCCAGAAACGTGCAATGCGCGCTTCCGGAATATTATGTGCCGGGGCAGCCCCACTATTTCAACGCCTCGGGCGACAAGCTGACCTCGGCCAGGGGCGCGGCCTACCGGGTAAGCGCAAGCGGCCATTTTGAGCACTACCGCAAAGGCGCATGGCATGAGCCGGCAGGAGCAGTCATCGCCACGGCATTGGATAGCGACGGCAACGCCCATGCGAGCCTGACGACCAAGGTACAGGGCGGCAACGGCGTAGATTCCGGCGCGTTTGAAGCCGGCAGATCCCTGCTCGCCTGCCGGGAACTCATGGAGAAAACGCAGAGCTTGTCCGTGTATGCCCTTGGCATCGGCAGCGCGGTGGATGCTTCCATGCTGAACGCCTTTGACAGCACGGCGCATGCCCAAATTCTTTTTGAGACCGGCCAGTTGGCTGCCGCTTTGGCAGCCATCGCGCACAGCGACTTCAGTGCTGTTTTGCCCGATCTGCAAGAGTTGAACCCCCCGGACGCATTTTTTGCCCACGATCACAGCGTGGAACCCGGTATGGCGACGGAGGACGCACCGCATCATGCGGCGCCCGGCGAAGCCGGAGAGCACACGGCGGCCTTTCATGGCGACGGCAGCCTGCTTTCGGAACTCGGCAACACCCTGCTGGGGGACGACTCCGTACTGATCCCCGACGACACCTTCTCCCCGGTGCCCCAGGACCATGCGGCTCTGGTGCGCCACGTCAACCTGGAGAACAGCCCGCTGAACCTGCAGGATCTGTTCGGCGATGCCGCCACGGTTGATGACCTGCTCGCACGGACTACCGCCAGCCAGGAAACCCGGATAGTCAACGGCGAAACAGTTGGGGACCTGGTGCTGCATGTCCACGCCGGCGTTGACGCCAAAACGCCGGTTGTGCAGACCATCGTGCTGGAAGGCTTTACGCAGGCCGACGATTCGCCCGACTTGCAGCATCTGCTGCATCATCTCCTGCACTCATAAGGGCCCGGGCAGTCACTTACCCAACTTGTCGGCGATCACCGCACGCATGCGCTTGGTAAGGCCCGGCAGGTCGGGTTTGGAAATCTGATCGTCCGCGCCCACGCTCTGTCCCTTATGGCGCAGGGCATCGGTAATGATTGAGGAAAAGAGCACGACAGGCAACTTCTGCAAGCCGCTGTCCGCACGGATGTGTCGTGTCAGCGTGTGCCCGTCCATTTCCGGCATTTCTATATCGGAAATCACAATATGCAGTTTTTCCGTGATGGGCAGGTCTGCTTCCGCCGCCTGCGTCTTCAGCGTCTGGAGAAACTCCCAGGCTTCTCTGCCGTTGGAGGCCGTGGTAACTTTATATCCGGCCTTTTGCAGGGTCTCCTGGATCAGGTGGCGCAACGAGGTGGAATCATCCACCACGAGCAGGTGGAAATTATGGGCATCCCCGGTGTCCATCTCCACCTTGTTCGCGTTGAAGTGTTCGCTGGCATGGTGCGGATCCATGGAAGCGACGATCTTTTCCATATCCAGAATAAAGAGGATGTGCTCCTCAATGCGCACCACGCCGGTTATGCTGTCGCGCGAGTAGCTTTGCACATGCTGCCCCGGCGGCTCCACCTGGCTCCAACTGATCCGGTGGATGCGCGTGACCCCGGACACCAGAAAGGCGGTGACGACGCCGCTGAATTCGGACACGATGACCTTGGACGCCTCATTGGGCGCGGCATCCTTCCCAAGCCATTGCGCCAGATCCACCAAGGGCAGTACCCTGCCGCGAAGGTTGAAGGTGCCGAGCACCGCCTTGTCATGTTTGCTGGGCACGCTGGTTACTTCCGGCATGCGGATGATTTCCAGCACCTTGGCGACATTCATGGCATAGTAGCCACAATAGCGCTTGCCGTCAGAAAGTTGCTCTTCAATATAAAACTCAATGATTTCAAGCTCATTGCCGCCTGATTCCAGCAAGATATGTGTTTGGGCCATACTGTCCTCGTATTGGCGGGAAACATTTTGAGTGCATGTTAGCGAATTTTACGCGACTTATCAACGTCCCGGCGCGGGCAGTCCGCAAACAGTTCGCACTGATCGCAGCGCGGCGCGCGCGCCCTGCAGATGTCACGGCCAAAGGACACCATGCGGTGGTTTACGTCTCCCCATTCCACACGCGGGAAAAGCGCGAGCAGATCCTGTTCGATTCTGTTCGCATCCTGGGCGTCGGTCAAAGCCAGACGCCTGGAAATGCGGGCCACGTGCGTATCCACGGCAAGTCCCTCATTGATGCCGAAAGCCCCCCACAGCACCACGTTGGCCGTTTTGCGGGCGACCCCGGGCAGGGTGACCAGTGCGGCAAGCTCGCGGGGCACCTTTCCCCCGAAAACTTCCATAACCCGCCGCGCTGTTTGCAGGATGTTGCGCGCCTTCATGCGAAAAAAACCCGTGCTGCGAACAGCGTCTTCCAGTTCGCCAAGATCGGCCCGTGCGGCGGCTTCCGGTCCCGGCCAGCGGGCAAAGAGGGCGGGCGTCACGGCATTGACCCGGGCGTCGGTACACTGCGCGGACAACATGGTCGCCACCAGCAATTGCCAGGGAGTGGCCGCGTTCAGATGCGGCCGGGGATTGGGATAGCGCCGCCGCAAGGCGGCGAGGACGCGTTCGGCGCGGGCTGCTTTATCCATGGTCGTTGCGTGCGGACGCCCCCGTTGCGGGACGGCGCTTTCTGCTGTAGGAAGATTCTTATAAGAGTTATGCCATATCAGCCGCAGTTCGTGCAAGGCCCTGCGCGTAGCGGCGCCACGAATCTGCCTGGGAGATCTTTATATGTATCTTATGGTGTATATGACCGCCGCCGATGAGGATGAAGCGCGCCGCATCGCCAGGGCGCTGGTGGAAGAGCGGCTTGCGGCCTGCGTGAATATCCTCGGGCGGATAGAATCCGTGTATCACTGGAAAGGCGAGGTGCAAGACTCCGAAGAGATCGCCTTTCTCGCAAAAACCACGGACGCCTGCTTCGACGCGCTTGTGGCGAGAGTCCGCGAATTGCACAGCTACGAGCTGCCCTGTCTTGTCGCTGTGCCGCTGGAACGGGGCGAGGCCGCCTTTTTGGACTGGATAGGGACAAATGTAACAAGGAAACCGGCATGATCTATATCTCGGGCTCGGTCGCCTATGACCGCATTATGACCTTTCCCGGCGCATTTGCGGAACACCTTCTGCCGGATCGCCTGCATATCCTGAATGTCTGCTTTTTGATTGACCGGGTGGTGCTCAAGCGCGGCGGCACAGCGGGCAATATTGCCTACAGCCTTGCCCTGCTGGGGGAAAAGCCGCTTATCCTCGCCGCGGCGGGCAAGGACTTCGCGCTCTATGAAGCGGCCCTCAAAAAACACAAACTGCCGCGCGACGGCATACGCATCGTCAAGGACGAACTGACTGCCGCTGCCTTTATCATTACTGATCTGCACAATAACCAGATTACCGCCTTTTCGCCTTCCGCCATGCGTTTTCCCTGCGGCTACGCGTTCCCCGGCCTGGATCCCGCAAACGACATCGCGATAGTCGGACCCGGCAACCTTGAGGATATGGTCGGGCTGCCGGCCTTTTGCCGCAAGCATGGCGTCCGCTATATCTTCGATCCGGGACAGCAGATTCCCGCCCTTTCCGGCGACGAACTGCGCGACGCGCTTACCGGCGCCTTCATGTGCATTACCAACGACTATGAACTGGAACTCATCCTCAAGCGCACCGGCCTCACGCACAAGGAGCTGGCCGGACGCGTAAGCTGGCTCATCACCACTCTGGGCGGCCAGGGATCCCGCATACAGGGCGAAGGGGAAAGCGCCGTCAAGATTGCCAAGCCCAAGCAGACGCTTGATCCCACCGGCGCGGGCGATGCGTACCGTGCCGGCCTGATCAAGGGGATCGTCGCCGGACTTCCGGTACCGGAAGCGGCGGCGCTCGGGGCAACCTGCGCCAGTTTTTGCGTGGAACACAGCGGTACGCAAGAGCATTCCTTTACGAAGCGGACCTTCCTGTCCCGCCACCGGCAAAGCTTCGGGCGTTTGAGCAAGGAAATTTTTTAGGATCCGGCGCTCACCCGTGCATATACTTGGCGACAGTTTCGCCGAAACGGCCGAGTTCCCTGATGACATGGATGCCCGCATCCTCCATGGCCGCGATCTTGTCTTCCCCACGGCCTCTGGAACCGCTGATGATCGCGCCCGCATGGCCCATGCGCTTGCCGGGAGGAGCCGTCAGCCCCGCGATAAAGCCGAATACCGGCTTGGGATACTTCGATTCCTTCACATAGCGGGCGGCTCGTTCCTCGTTGTCGCCGCCGATTTCGCCCAGCATGCATACCGCCTCGGTCTGCGGGTCGTCCCGGAACATCCGTAGCAGATCAAGGAACTTCAGACCGGGTACCGGGTCTCCACCGATGCCGATACAGGTGCTCTGCCCCAGGCCGTTGGAGCTCAGTTGGTGTACTGCTTCATAGGTCAGGGTGCCGGAACGGCTGATAAGGCCGATGCTCCCCTGGGTGTGGATATAGCCCGGCTGGATGCCGATCTTGCACTTGCCGGGGCTGATGATGCCGGGACAATTCGGCCCGATGAGCAAGGTGTCGCGCTCGTTCAGGTACGCTTTGGCGCGCACCATGTCCAGCACGGGGATGTGTTCGGTGATCAGCACCACAAGCTTGATCCCGGCGTCAGCGGCTTCACAGGCGGAATCCGCCGAAAGCGCCGCGGGCACGAAGATGACGCTGGCGTCGGCGCCGGTCGCCGCCACCGCTTCCTTCACGGTGTCGAAGACCGGCACGCCGAGCGCGGTCTGCCCGCCCTTGCCCGGCGTAACGCCGGCAACGACCCTGGTTCCGTATTCGATCATCTTTTCGCCATGAAAGCTGCCTTCCTTGCCGGTCAAGCCCTGCACGATAACGCGCGTGTTTTCATTGACAAGTATGCTCATGAGCAGCCGCCCTCCGTCAGTTCAGCTATCACGCGCGCCGCCTCAAGCATGGAATCGGCGGTGGTGAAGTTCAGCCCGCATTCGTCAAGGATGCGACGGGCGGCTTGCACATTGGTCCCCTCCATGCGGATGACCACAGGCAGCTTCAGATCGAGCTTCCTGGCGGCCTGGACGACGCCCTCGGCCACGATGTCGCAACGCAGGATGCCTCCGAAAATGTTGATCAGGATGCCGCGCACCTGCGGATCCGAAAGCATGAGCTCAAAGCTCGCGCTCACCATTTCCACGTTGGCGCCGCCCCCGGCGTCGAGGAAGTTGGCGGGTTCCGCCCCGGCCTGCTTGATGGCGTCCATGGTCGCCATGGCAAGGCCCGCGCCGTTGACCATGGTGCCCACGTAGCCGTTCAAGCGCACATAGTTCACGCCAAGGGCGGCTGCCCTGCGTTCCAGCGGGTCTTCCTCTTCCGGATCAGCCAGGGCCGCAATGTCCGGGTGCCGCCGCAAGGCGCTTTCATCAAAGGTGATCTTGGCGTCCAGGGCCACAAGATTGCCTTCCTCCGTCACCGCAAGGGGATTGATTTCCACCTGGGTGGCATCCTTTTCGACGCACAGGCGGATCAGGTTGGTGATGCAGGCGACGCCATGCGCTATCTGCTGCGGGGGCAAACCGCAGCCGAAGAGCAACTCGCGGGCCTGGAAGGGCCATATATGGTGCGAGCCGTCAAGCAGTACGCGGAAGATGCGATCAGGATGCGTTTCCGCCACTTCCTCAATATCCATGCCGCCATCGGGCGAGGCAATCACCGTCAGGCATTCGGCCCCACGATCAAGAGCCACAGCCAGGTACAATTCGCCGGCAACAGCCGTGCCCTGCTCCACCAGCACGGAATGCACCTTTTTGCCTTCCGGGCCGGTCTGGCGCGTCACAAGCCGCATGCCGAGAATAGCCCCGGCTGCGGCTTCCGTTTCCGCAAGCGTCTTGCAGACTTTGACGCCTCCGCCCTTGCCCCGGCCCCCGGCGTGGATTTGCGCTTTCACCACCCGGATCGGGCCGGGCAGCGATTCCGCAACCAGGATGGCCTCTTCCACCGTGACGGCATGGCCGCCTTCCGGCACGGGGACGCCATAGGCCTTCAACAAGTGTTTCGCCTGGTATTCGTGGATGTTCATGTCGCCCCCGGATAGGTGTATGTTCCAGCCGATGCGCCAAACTCTCCGCAGTCTTGCACAAGATCGTCCGCGCAAAGCCGGACGGGTTCCATAGCGCGCACCGGCTCCTGTGAGGCAAGGGCGATGATGTACCCGTCACTCAAGCCATGCCAGCCGATACTCCAGCGCTCGTCCCGGACCAGGTAGTCCCCCGCCTCAAGGGGCAACAGGGAAAAGCTTTGCGGGGCAAGGCGCATGCCAAGACCCGTGCCCTTCATGACGCTTTCCTTGCCGGTCCAGAGCCTGCAAAAAAATTCCTCCGGCGCATCCGCCCGCTCAAAGATCGCATATTCTTCCGGCGTCATGCAATACTTTGCGGCCAGGGGGCGCATGCGCTCCACCCGCTCAATGTCCACGCCGCAGGGATGCTCCCCCACCGCCAGCACCGCATAGTCCCCGGCATGCGAAAGACTGAACTGCGGTCCCATCCCTGTGAGCAGGGGTTTGCCGTACGAACCCTCCATGAGTTGCCCGTCTTCACGCACGCCGAGCAGGCGGCGCATCATCAGCCCCCCGGCCAGACAGCGCAGCCTGTCCTCGTCCCGCAGGTACCGTAGCGCCTTGGCCTTGCGGGCAGGCGGCAAAAGCGCAAGCCCCTGCGCCTGCAGGCCGGCAAGCTCCGTTATGGCGACACAATACAAACGCATGCGCATATCCACATCTTGGGACGGCCGCAACAATCCGCGTGACGCACAATACGGAGGAAGCGTTTTGTCCGTCAAGCGCCGTGGAAAATTCCGCGCGCGCGACGCGGCGACTTGTCCTTCTCGCCTGAACCTGTTATGCCGACATAAGGAAGTTTGCCCCTTCTCCATTAACCTTCACGGCCGGAGCGCACCATGATCAGACATTGCGTTTGGTGGACCCTGAAAGATCACGCGGAAGGCAACAGCGCGGAAACCAACGCGCTCATCATGAAGGAAAAGCTTGAAAGCCTGCGCGGACTGCCCAGCCTGAAAGACATGGAAGTCGCCCTCAGCTTTCCTCCGACCACAACGGAAGAAGTGCACATTCTCCTGTTTACGACCCACGATGACATCGCCGGCATGCGCACCTACCGCACGGAACCTGACCACCTCGCAGTTGTTGATTTTATTAAAAAGGTTGTTTCAAGCCGTAAATGTATTGACTGGGAAGTGTCGCCACTGCAAGGAGTCGGTTCGTGAACGTCCCCATCAGCACCGCTGACGCCCCGGCGGCCATCGGCCCGTATTCACAGGCCATTCGGACCGGCAATTTGCTTTTCATTGCCGGGCAGACCTCGGTTGACCCGGCCACCGGCAAGCTCGTGCCCGGCGGTCCGGCGGCTGAGGCCGAGCAATGCCTGAAAAACGTCCGGGCCATCCTTCTGGCTGCCGGGATGGATATGCACAACGTAGTAAAAGTGACCGTTTTTCTCACGGATATGGCCCACTTTGCGTCCGTCAACGAAGTATACGCCAAAGCCTTTTCCGCGCCCTTCCCCGCGCGCGCCTGCGTGGCGGTCAAGGCGCTGCCCCTCGGATGCCTGGTGGAAATTGAGGCTGTCGCCGCGCAATAGCACGGTTGCCGCCCCGACATGTATTATTCCGTCGCCATCTTAAGCCCTCCGTATTCCAGCTTGCAGTACGCGGGCCCGGACTACCTGCCCGAAACGGCATGGCAGGCGGGACTGCGCGTGGCCGTGCCGCTTGGCAAGGGACTCCGCGCGGGCCTTGTGCTGGAGAAAAACGCCGCAGCGCCGGAACTGCCCGAAGGCGTCGGCATGCGCGCGCTGTGCTGGCCGCTGGAGACACGGCCCCTGTTCGACGCCGGGTACATGGAAATGATTAGCCAGCTTGCCCTGCGCCAGGGCGTTACGCCGGGCTGCATCCTGGGGCATGCGCTGCCCCGTGGGCTGCGCAACGCGGCGGCGCGTCTGCGCCATTTCAGCGGGGGCAAGGTCCGGATCTTTTCCCTGCGATCTCTTGCCGCCATGCTGCCAGAAGATCTCGCCCCTCTGGGTCCGGCCTGGATGCGCGGCGAAATGGAACTCCTCCCGGCCCGCACCGACGCGGCCCTCGGCGAATACTGCCGCCTCGCGGCAGACCCGCCCTGGCCGGTGCGCCCGGCCGCGCGCCGCCAGATCGCCCTCCTGGAGTACCTGCTGGAACACGGCGGCACAAACCGCCGCGCCCTGCTCAAGGCCCTGGGACCGGGCAGCGCCCCGGCCCTGGAAAGCCTTGTCCGGCAAAACATCATCCATATCGGACCGGACGCCCAGGAAGCCGACGAGCGCGAAGAGGAACTGCTGCCGCCGCCGCCCCTGCCCTTTGCATTGTCCGAGGAACAGCAGCGCGCCCTGGCAACGCTGCGCGCGGCTTTCCACAGCCACAGGCCCGGCAGTCACCTGCTCTTCGGCGTCACCGGCAGCGGCAAGACGGCCGTATACCTGGAACTGGCCCGTGAATGCCTGGCGCAGGGAAAGTCCGCCCTGCTCCTGGCCCCGGAAGTGGCGCTGGCCTTGAAATTGCTGCGCGACGCGCGCCTTGCCCTTCCCGGCGCGCCGCTTACCCTCTTCCACGGCTACCAAAGCGCCGCGCGCCGCGAAGAGGCCTTCCGCGAACTTGCCTCCGGCACGGGCCCGCGCCTTGTCATCGGTACGCGATCCGCCCTGTTTTTGCCCATCCCGGACTTGCGCCTGATAGTCCTTGACGAGGAGCACGACAGCGCCTTCAAACAGGATGAGGGCTTTGCCTACCAAGCCAAGGAACTGGCCTGGTTTCGCGCGGAACGGAACGGGGGCCTGCTGGCGCTCGGCTCCGCCACCCCGGATCTCAAGAGCTATTACGCCGCCGAATGCGGCGGCCTGCGCCTGTCACGCCTTGAACGGCGCGTTGGCAGCGGCGGCCTGCCGAGCATCCGCCTTGTGGACATCCACGGCCTTGGCGCCACGGATTCGCTCCTGGCCCCACAGAGTCTTGAGGCGCTCCGGCAGACCGTGGCGCGCGGGGAGCAGGCCGTTGTGCTGCTCAACCGGCGCGGCTACGCCCCGCAGATGTACTGCCTGAACTGCAATAGCGTGCCGCGCTGCCCGCACTGCGCCATCAGCCTCAGCTACCACAAGGGACGCGAACGCCTGCTCTGCCATTATTGCGGCCACAGCATCCCTTTTCCGCAACCCTGCGCAACATGCAAGAGCCTGCATTACCTGCCCATGGGCGAAGGCGCCGAACGCCTGGCGGAGCACCTGGCCGCCCTGCTCGCCCCGGCGAAACTCCTGCGCCTTGACCGCGACAGCACCCGCCGCCCCGGCCGCATGGAGGAAATCCTCACGGCTTTTGCCCGCCGGGAGGCGCAAATTCTTGTGGGCACCCAGATGCTCTCCAAGGGCCACCATTTTCCCCAGGTCACCCTGGCCCTTGTCGCGGACGGCGATCTCGGCCTCAACCTGCCCGACTACCGCGCGGCGGAACGCACCTTCCAGCTTCTGACGCAGTCCGCCGGCAGGGCGGGCAGGGGCGAACAGGCCGGGGAGGTGCTCATCCAGACCCGCGACAACTCCCATTACTGCTGGGAGTATGTGTTGCGCGGGGATTACGAGGGGTTTTACAGGGCGGAAATCGTCCGCCGCGAACAGCGCCGCTACCCGCCCTTCGTGCGTCTGGCCCTGGTGCGCGCGAGCTTTGAGGCCTCGCGCGAAGAAGCCTTGGCCGAAATACGCCGCCTGGGGGACAGCCTGCGTTCCGCAGGCCGCGAATCGGGCGTTACCGTGCTTGGCCCCGCCCCGGCGCCCATCTCCATGCTGCGCGGGCGCAAGCGCTTTCACTGCCTGCTCAAGGCGCAGGACTGGCCCGCCATACGCACGGCATACGCCAGGGCCGCAAGCGGGGCGGACGGGAATATGCTCAGGCTGGCCCTGGATCTCGACCCGGTGAACATGTTGTAGCAGCGCTACGGATGAAGCTGCGTGGCCTTTTGGACAAGTCCTTTCAGAGCCTTGCGCTGATCCGGATCAATATCGGTAAAGCTCACCCCTACAAGGTACTTGCCGCCCGAAGGCCGTACCCAGGCGACTTTGCCTATGCACTGCACATATTGTTCGGCATCATTCTCATACGCCTTGAAGAAGCTGGGGGAATACTTGTTCAGCTTGGGCACATGCACCCGGATCTGCAGGAGATCGCCGATCTGCAGAGCACGGGGAGCTTCCACGCACAGCCCGCCCGCGCCGATGTCGTAGCAGGGAGCGCTAATCACGGGATGGGCGGGCATGGGGAATTGCAACAGTTTCGCTTCCACCTTGTAGGGGCGAAGCAGGCGCTGGTACTCGCGCATGTTGTCCGCATCCCTCTGGTGGGGGATGGGCAGCAAAGGCTTGTGTCGGTGAGGCATGGTCTTTTCCTCCGCAGGGCGTCATTCCACGGCAGTGCCGGACTGCAACCAGTCTAGCCGCAAAGGCAGGCTCTAGGCAAGCGTTGATGAAAGCAGGCAGGGGCTTGACCTGTCCCGTCATTCGGATCACAACAGAGCGAGCATGCTCCCCAAAAGCGCCTTTCTGCGCCTCAACGCCTTTCATGTCGTCAACGACGGCTTGTACGACTCCGTCCCCATTCTGCTTTCCTTCATGTTCATAGCTTTTGGCGCGGGCGAACGTGAAGTGGGCATTGTGACGTCTTGCGCCGCGGCATGCAGTACCCTGATCAGCCTTTCCGGCGTCTGGATATCGCGAAAGCTGCGCATGGCGCATATTTTCGCCCTGGTCAGCGCCTTGTACGGCATAGGCTTTCTTGCCAACAGCGTAGCCCGTCATGTCCCGTTTTCGGGTTTCTTCTTTGTTCTGGCGCTCTGCGGGCACGGGCTCTTCCATACGATGGCCTTCTCCTATATAAGCGCCCACACGGAACGCCGCTTTCTGGGCAAAACCATGGGCGACTTTACCGTCATCGGCGATATCGGACGCATCCCGCTGGTATCCTTCGCGGGCTTTGCCGCCGCCTTTTCCCTGTGGGACGTGCCGGGCTGGCGTTTCGTCAGTTTTTCCTACGGCGCGGCAGCCCTGCTGGCCGCAACCTGGCTGCTGATGTCCGCCCGGCACTTTCCCGACCGGCCGGAAAACAGCGAAGCCTCCGAAGAGCCGCAAGCGCGCCGCCTGCCCTCTTTCGCCCTGCTGCGCGACAAAGAGGTGGCCTTGTCCATGTTGTCAAGCGCGCTGAACGCCTTCAGCAGCGACCGCGTCTTCACCTTTCTGCCGCTTTTGCTCTTTGCCAAGGGGATGGAGCCGGAACGCATGGGGGCCTTTGCCTTGGGCTTCACCCTGGGCAGTTGCCTGGGCAGAATGGCCTGCGGCAGGCTGATTGACCGCTTCGGCTCCCGGCCGATCTTTATGGCCGCCTCCCTGCTCATGGCGGCCCTGCTTCTGGCGTTGGTGGCTGCCGAACATTTTATCCCCATCGTCGCCCTGTCGCTCATGCTCGGCCTTGTCGCCCGTGGAGCTTCGCCTGTGGTGCAAATCGTCATCACTGAGCCGGAAAACGCCAGACGCAACTACGCGGGAATTTTTTCCATGAATACCTTTTTCCGGGGCAGCATCAATATGCTGACGCCGCTGCTCTTCGGCTTTGTAGGCGCAACCTTCGGCATACACTGGAGTTTTTGCATCATGGCTGGTGGCGCATTGCTGGCGGCGTTGCCCCTGCTGCTGACGCGGGCGAA
>Ga0082212_10008499_pt1 | contig 13397 bp, 10 predicted proteins | sample TergutNt197P3_FD_71548 | JGI IMG/M metagenome (GOLD analysis project Ga0082212, IMG submission 71548) | Neocapritermes taracua P3 segment gut microbial communities from Petit-Saut dam, French Guiana - Nt197 P3 | ecosystem: Host-associated > Arthropoda: Insects > Digestive system > Gut ... | reverse complement strand
GTTCGGCAGGAATTGTACACGCCGCAGAACGAATTGGTGGCACAGGCAGAAGCAAAGGATTTGCGGTATGACCCGGGAACCGGCATTCGTTATGCGAAGCGGATCGAAGTGCGGTGTCAAGGAATGGACGGCTCGATGACTCTCGATTTGGGTTCGCCGAAGTTCAACAGTTCGGCATCGTTGTCTTCGGCGCAATTCGTGATGCCGCCGTATCAAGGTTATCGGGCGGTGGATTTATGCGGTCCCGAAATTTTGCAACGCAGTGGAATGGTCATGCCGCCACAGCCCCCGCAGACACCGATGACGAACGTTCCCGAAGCCAGTATTCAGACGGTTATTCGGTAATTGTTGGTCGACTGTGGTGAGTCGATATTGACCGCACTAAAAAATGGATTAAAATCTATCACAAATGATGCTAGTGGTGGCGATTATCTATGCCAGCCCCTACTATTTTAATTCCATAAATCCTGTCGAATGAAAACGGACATTTTCAAACTGTTCACAGTCTTACTCAAATGCCGAAATCCGAAAAGAAACACACATCGAACCTCCCACCGGTACTGGAGCGTGTCATTGCGGCAGCGCAGGTTGCCGAAGATAACAGAGGGCACGACGTTTTGATTCTCGACGTTCGAGAACTGACAAAAGTGTGTGATTATTTTCTGCTTGTTTCCGGTTCGAGTCGACGGCAGTTATACGCGATCGGGGATGAAATTCAACGCAAACTCGCCGGCGAGATAGGGGACACCTGTTTGACCATTTCGGGGCACACCGAAGGCAGGTGGATCGTGATTGATTACGGCGACATCATTGTTCATCTCTTTGAGCCGGAGATGCGAAAATACTATGCTCTCGAAGAACTTTGGGGGAAAGGAGTCAAAGTCGATTATGCTCCCCACTCTTGAAAAGTTCGGTGCGTTCCCTTATACTCATGGGGTAGTTTTCCTTTACACCCCCATTCATCTATAGGAGTCCTGTATGCAGCGCACGGTTTTTCTGACAATGTTTCTCTGCCTGGTCTTCGCCTGCCCATTGGCAACGGCGCAAGATGGTTTCGTTTCTCTCTTCAACGGTAAAGACCTCACCGGCTGGTCGGTCAAAGGAGGCGATGCAAAATACTCCGTCGATGACGGCTGCATCGTTGGTACCGTCAACGACACACGACGTAATACGTTTCTGTGTAGCGAGAAGGAGTACGAAAACTTTATTTTCAAAGCGGAGTTCAAATTCGACACGAATTTCAACTCCGGTATCCAATTTCGGAGCAAGGCACGACCCGACGGCGACCGGCAAGTGGTGTACGGTTATCAATGTGAAATGGAATCTTCTGGGATGACCGCCGCCATTTACGACGAGAGCCGACGGAACCGTTGGCTCAACGTCGTTACCGACGAATTACGGGAAAAGACCAAAAAACCGTTCAAGCAAGGAGAGTGGAATGAACTCGAAATCCAATGCGTTGGTCCTTCTCTCCGAACGTGGCTCAATGGTCAGCCGGTAACGGATATTTTCGATACGGTAACGGATCGCGGCTTCTTCGGTTTGCAGGTTCATGCCGCAACGAATCCTGGACAAGTTCGTTGGCGTAACATTCGGGTCAAGGAACTGCCGACAACACCGTGGCAACCGTTCTTCAAGGATAAACAGTTTGTTGGACTCGAAGTGAAACCTGCCGGCAAGTGGGAATTTTTAGAAGATGGTTCCGTTCATGCAACCGCAACCAGAGATGAAAGACGAGACGGTATGCTCCTCTCGAAAGAAGTATTCGACAACTTTGCTGTGCGTACAACGTTCAAGCAAGGCAGGGGAAACAGCGGAATGTATTTCCGGGCACATGAAATTGATGCTCCGCATTGGCTTTGCGGTTTCCAATGCGAAATTGACGCTCATTTAACGGCTGGATTGTGGGAAGTCGGCGGCGGTCCCAGCAAAGGACGCGGCTGGGTGTTTCAGCCGACCGCCGCAGACAACGGTAAGAACTTCAAACCGAACGAATGGAACGATGTCAGCACCGTTGCCGTCGGCGACCGTATTGTTACGAATCTGAATGGCACGCAGGTCGTTGACAAAGTTGACCCTGACTGCCTGAAAAACGGCAAGACGGCACTCCAACTTCACGGCGGTTCCGATATGGAATACTGGTTCAGAAACTACGAAATCATGCCGCTGGGCAAAGAATTGGTGGATTTGATTACTCGATAAAAGAGTGGTGGGCTTACGCTCGCCGGTGCTCCGTTACTATTGTGAAACACTTTTTTAGGATACGACTACACCGCCAGAGTCGATTCGATCATCAAATCCTGTGCTTACGAACTATTTTCATCCAGAGACGCTCAAACGGATTTCCCGGCTTGATCTCCGGGCAAAGCACGTCGTGGACGGCTTTTTGAACGGAATGCACAAATCCCGGCACTTCGGCAACTCCGTTGAGTTCCGGCAACATCGGCAATACGTTCCCGGCGATGATCCCCGAAGCGTCGATTGGAAAGTCTGGGCAAAACAGGATCGACTCTACGTCAAACAATACGAAGTGGACACCAATTTGCGGCTCACCGTGTTGCTCGACGTTTCGCAAAGTATGCGGTTTGGCAGCGGTGCGATGACAAAATATGAGTATGCCTGTACAGCGGCAGTCTCGCTCGCTTACTTGGCACTTAGGCAACAGGATGCCGTTGGATGTATTATGTTTGACCAAAATGCCCGAAGTACGCTTCCTTCCAAAATGAAGCAGTCGCACTTGGTCGCTCTTGCCGACCGAATGTTTCGGATCGCTCCCGAAGAAAACAAAGAGCAACGCACCGAAAACATTGATCTGGCACTGTTGCTCGAAAACCCGAAAGAGTCGCAGCCGAATTTACAGGACGCATTCCGGGAAGCGGCGGAGTCGATCCGACCGAACGGCTTGGTCGTTCTGATTTCCGACTTGCTCATGCAGCGGGAAGGTCTGTTTCAAGGTTTGCGGTATCTGCGGAGTCACGGACACGACGTGCTGGTGTTGCACGTTCTTGATGATATGGAACTCGATTTTACCTTCGGTGGAGCGACTCGGTTTGACGGGTTGGAACTTCCGGCACAGATCCGCTGCGATCCCCGAATGTTGCGGAAGGGATATTTAGAAGCGTTAAATGAGTATCTCGACGAAGTGAAACAGGGTTGCACCAAATTGTTGTGCGATTATTCTTTGTTCCGCACCGGCACTCCGCTCGATGCCGCTTTATCCGCTTATTTGAGCCGCCGAGCAATGCTCTCGTAACCTTAGTATTTTTTGTGAATGGAGATTGTTGTTGCGTTGAATCCAGTAAAGGGAAGCCATTATAGGCGAATGAGGGTTTCATCATAGAGTACAAATCCGATATCCGCAGAGCCGCAACCGCAAAGTTATATCCAAAACTTTGCAAAGTTGCGACCTGCATTGCACGATCAACTTACTTCATGGTAACGACCTTGACAGCCGACTTGGCAATCAGGTTGTCGCCATCCCATAGGAGTTCCTGCACACCAATCTTGCCGGTACCCAGTTTCGAGATGTCCGTTACTCCGGATATTGCACCCTCAATCACTTGAATCGTATCAAACGTTTTTGTCTTGGCATCATACACACCAACCACGTAGGTTGCAGTTAGATACGTTTTCACCGGTGTCCAAGTGAGTGTCGTCGCCCCCGTTATCGGCTTCGCCACTTTGGGGGCGGTGTACTTCGCAGGAGTCATCGTAAACTTGGCAACCTTCGATTCGTGGGTGCCGGTACTCGACTTGACACAGAACGTGTATCTCTGGTATGTCAGTCCTGTAAGCGTTACACTCGGTGTATCGGTTTTACCCAATCCGGCAACTCCCGGTGCAAAAGCAATCGCATCTTCACCCCAAAGATAGGTTCTCGTCTTTGCGTTGTAAACGCCGACTTCGTATGTAACGCCAGCAGGAGTATTTTTGCCATCCTTCCAGTGAAATGAAACGGTGCCCACACTTGGCTTCGACACCTTACCAACCCTTTTCACCGCAGCATAGCTGTTTGGAATGGCGGGTGGATTCGTCGTTACCGATTCCATTGTGGAACAATCGGAAGCACCATAAGCCCATGTACCGGTCGCACTGACACGAATATAATAGGTCGTACCCGCATCGAGATCAGTAATGATTGTTTCGGTGGAATCGACAGGAATCGAGTCGATAACTTTGTTGAAGGAGGAATCCGTCGAATACTCGACCACGTAACCGCTCGCATTGTCCACCGCGTTCCACGAAACACTAATTTCACTACTGCTGGTCGCCTGCACATTGCCAAGCGTCGGTGTGCTTAACCGTCGCACAGGCGTTATGTCATTCTTAACAGCCGACCAAGCGGAGTTAGAATAGGCATTCGTACCGAGTGCCATCACACGGAAATAGTAGGGTTGATTGGGGTCAAGACCGGTGATCGCTCCCCAGGTGCCGTCAAAATCCTCAGTCCGATAACTGCTGAATGAACTGTTCGTCGCATACTGGATTTGGTAGCCGCTTGCATTCGGGACGGCTGACCACGTAACGACGATTTCATTGTCGCTCGGTGCCAGTAGATCTGTGATCGTTGGGGCAGACAGCGTAATTGCATGAGTCCTGGCGGACTGCACCGGAGAAGACCAATCGGAGTCAACGTAGATTCCGCTGCCGATTGCCTGAACACGTACATAATAGGTTGTGTTTGCATCAAGATAGGTCAGTTCCGTCGATGTGCCTGTTACAGTTTTCGTTTGCGTATTGGCAAAAGAAGAACTGGTCGAATACTGCACTCGATAACTGTTGCCGTTGGATACAGCACTCCAATCAACGTTAATGGTAGAACTGCTCGTTGCCACTACGTTACCGAGTGCTGGTGAGTCCAGTTTGGGAGCGGGAATCGTAAACGTTACCACGTCTGACCAATGGAAGCCCGTACCCGTATCGGCGGTGGCAACACGGAGATAGTATGTCGTATTGATATCAAGATTTGGCAACGATTTCCAAGTGCCGAGGTGCTCTATGCGTTCTGCATTTGTAAAAGAAGCATTGGTTGCATATTCCAGTACGTATGCGCTGGCATTGGGGATACTGGTCCAGGTCACAATGATTCCATTGATACCGAACAAATAGGCATTAGTGATTTCTGGGGCCGGTAGTGCCGCATTGACAACCATCGGCGTTGTGCAGTAGCCGGTGTTGTTACTCGTGTTGGTTTCACCAGTAACGCCGGTGATTTTCCAACCGATGTAGTAGGACGAATCAGCATTGAGCGACGACGTGCTGATGTTATTCAACGAAGCGGTCGTTGTACCGTTGACGGCAAGGCTACTCATCGACGTGGAGCCGAGCGTGATGCCCGAAGTGAACAGCGTGGAGGAACTGGTGGACGCATAGAACGTGACCGTGTAACTACCGGATGCCATGTCGCCGATGTTCCTGATCGTTCCCGATGTCACGTTGAATGTGTTTCCCTTCGTTACCGATGTCGGTACAGTACCGTCGTTCGAGATGTCGAGGTCGGGAGTATCCGCCGGACGCGTGATAATCAACGTATAATCTCCGGTTGAACCGCCATCACCAGAACCAGCAACGTCTGGATGGAAATAATGGTTACCATAACCAGTAACGGCAAGGTAGTATGTTCCCGCTACGGTGGGTGTCCATGATAGGTACGACCAAAACGTTCCACCGTAATCATCGTTAGAGGCTATTGCCGTCGTACTGGTACTGTTGAAGAGGCGAATGTACGTATCCATACTGGTTCCGCCAGCGGGAAGTGATGTACCAAACGTAAAAGTTTTTCCGACATCTGCGGCAGAGACCGTAAATTTGTACATATCGACATCTTTGCTTCCGTAGGCACCGTCGCCGATTTTCTGTGTGGTCGTATAGGTAGTGCCGCTAAACGTTACCGTCGTTGCCGTTGCTCTCGTGTCGCCGATGTCCGTACTGGGTGTTACCGACCCTGTGCTTGCTGCGAGCCACGTGTAACTTTCCAAATATCCTGAATTTCCGTAGAAATCGGTCATACGATATTGACCATACGCCGAGACGTAAGTAACCGTAACGTTTTTGAGCAGATTCGGTGCATTTCTTCCTCCACCGTAATTGTCGTCGGAGTCGGTAATGAGCAGGGACACGTAGTAATCGCTGGCGGTAGAAGATTTCGATGTATCGTAGATCGTTCCCCACATAGTGACCGCATGTCCTCCGTTTCGCCAATGATATGAATCGTACCAGCCGATCGACAATCCGACTGCCGAACCGGCTTTCAATTGATTCAGCGCACCGGTAAGCCCGGAAGCATTACTGACATCTACATCTGCGGAAATCGTATTGAAATTGACGCTAGGGTAAAATCCAGTATGAGTGCTAGAAGGTTTGGTTTGAGCCCAACCAATCCAACCTCTGGGATAATAATTCCCCGTGATGAACCATTCATTGCCATACTCTGCCCGGGAACCATAATCGGTAAAGTTTTGAGTGAAGTAGGCGAGGATGTCATCTTCCGTCTGGAAACCATTGACGGCTCCCCAGCCGGTATAGGCAAGCATGTTTGCGGCAGTAGCCGCCCAGCAGTGTTGTGAGTCGTTTGTCCCGATCTTTTCGGCATCGTAAGGAGTCAGGAAGCCGGGGGTCAAAAATGCCATTGATCCCGCGACAATAGAGTTCTTTTCGGATTCCGAAAGCCCCGTCAAATAGGCTTCCAACGTTCCGCCAACTCCGAACGTGATTGAATAAGACTTCGTTCCGATGAGCGCACTGTCCGCACCGGGAGCGAAAGAGGGACCGATACCAGCCGCTACGTCGGCAAAGATTGTAAAATTACCGGATCGATTGGACATTTCCGTCACTTTGACGACGTGACTTGTCTGGATAGTAGCGTTCACGCTCGTTTGGAGCAAATCGTACACCGAAAGGACTTCCATTTGGGCGTTTTCTACACCACAGAGCACAATTCCGCCAAGAGAAACGTTTCCTTGCGTAACTTTCACTATACCGCTCTCGGCACTGCTTTGGAATTGTAGAATACCCGACCCCAGCGACACGATGGCAACGTTACCGTAAAGTGCGGAATTGATGTCGATATTCAGAGTTCCCGTTCCGAAATCAACAACTCGGTTGCCATTGTTGCGAATGACAATGAGATCGTCTTGCGTTGTTTGAGCGGCGGTGCTAACGGCGTTACGCAGAGTCTCCTCGGAGAGATCGTGCACCTCAATTTCGATGATGTTGTAGTCTGCCATATTCGCCGAAAGATCAAGATCATCATATTGGTTACGGATCGCCTCGAATTCCCAGCCGGTAACCGAGAGCATTTCTCTGCTTTCGAGTTCTTCGATTCGGCAAGTACGACCGAGTTTCCGCCGTTTGGTGCTCTTTGATGGCGCAGAATCGTCCTTTACGAGGCGGCTAATATAATTGAGGGCATTTTGGAGCGTCAATTTGTGCTTTTCCATGAGTTTTCGAGGGGTTAGAGTCAGTGGCATCCACCTGTTCACTAAGTTGATGGTAAAAATTCTCCAAAATGCGACACCGCCGTGCATTTTTTTTGTTTTTTGCTGAATTCCTCTCATTTGTGTCGGCATTTCGTTGACCTGCGTAACTTCCCAATGTGTTACTTCCTCATCTTGCCTTTTCCCCGATCCTGTGGTACACTGATGGCTGTGAATTTCACTGTTCTAGGGAGAATAACGTATGAAAAAATGGGTTTGTTCGGTATGTGGTTATGTACACGAAGGAGATAATGCTCCCAGTGCCTGTCCTCAATGTAAGGCTCTGGCTGAAAAGTTCAAAGAACAGAGTGCAGGAGGAGCCTTTGCCGCAGAGCACACGATTGGCGTAGCCAAAGGTGTGGACGCCGATATTGTCAAGGATTTGCAGGCACACTTTAACGGCGAATGCTGCGAGGTGGGCATGTATCTTGCGATGGCACGAGTTGCTCATCGTGAAGGATACCCGGAAATCGGTGCGTACTGGGAAAAAGCCGCCTACGAAGAAGCGGAACATGCTGCCAAGTTTGCGGAACTCCTGGGCGAAGTGGTTACGGACAGCACTAAGAAAAATCTTGAGATGCGTATCGAAGCCGAGTTCGGTGCCTGCGCCGGAAAAACCGACATTGCCAAACGTGCCAAAGAAAAAGGCTTGGATGCAATCCACGACACCGTTCACGAAATGGCTCGTGATGAAGCCCGGCATTGTGCCGCTTTCAAGGGACTGTTGGAGCGATATTTTTAGCGGCGTATTTCCAGTGCCGCAGGAGATTATTGAAAAGGATGCTGATTGATTATGGAAAATAAGGGTACTTATTTCCAATATGGAAAAAAAGAGATTGAACACCTGAAAAAAGTGGACAAGAAATTGGCGGCAGTGATCGATCAAGTCGGAATGATCAAAAGAATGATTATTCCAGACCTCTTTACCGCCCTTGTCCACGCCATTGTCGGACAACAAATCTCAACCAAAGCACATCAAACCGTCTGGGAGCGGATGAAAACGGCATTGACCGAAATCTCTCCTGCCGTCGTTGACAAATCGACGTTAGAGCACTTACAGCAATTCGGTATGACATTCAGAAAAGCGTCTTATATTAAGTCGGTCGCACGAAAAATTATGACAGACGAATTTGATTTGGACTCACTCTATTCGATGCCGGACGAAGAGATTTCTAAAAAACTTTCCGAACAAGACGGCATTGGCGTGTGGACGGCGGAAATGTTGATGATATTTTCTATGCAACGCCCCAATGTGTTGAGTTATGGCGATTTAGCCATTCACCGGGGATTGCGGATGGTCTATCGTCATCGGGTTATTGATAAAACTACGTTCGAGAAATACCGGAAACGATATACGCCTTACGCCTCGGTTGCCAGTTTGTATCTGTGGGCAGTGGCGGGTGGTGTACATTGCCAGTGAAGAGGCGGCGATTCGGATTATCGAGCCGAATCTCGAATCGGTCTGGGCACCCAAAGGCGGAGAACCGGTCATCGTTAAGATGGAACGTCAATGAAAACCGGGGGCGCACATGAACAAAAGCCGGAATGAAACGAAGTGTAATGACGGTGGGGAACGTTAAGCCGTCATTGCGCTCCGCTCCATTCCGGCTTGTGTTCAGCGTGAGAATGAAAACCGGTAGCGAAGTGAAACGGAGCGACCAGATATTTAGCCGGTACACGGTTCACTCACCGGCACTCTTATTGCCGATTTGCGGTGTGGATTTATGGACATCGGGACCAAAGTACCGTAGAGATACCAGCGGTTCACTTCCCAAGTTTTCTACGACAAAACCTTTTTTTGCCGCTGTTGCCGTTACAAAAATTTCGTCATTCGGCTCTTCCATATATCGAATCATCACCGGAGTCTGAACTGGCAATTTTCCGACTTTGCCGTATCCCTGCACGAAAACCCAGGAACTCGCGCCGGGATCACGCACCACCGTCTTGCAGCCGGGCATTACGGTCAGTTCCTTCGCCGAGAATAACTGTTTGCCGTCAATTTTGCCGTAGGTAATCCACTTATCGAACACGCCGTCGGCACTGGTTTGCTTGTCCAGAATTGGTTCAATATAATTCGATTTTTTGAAGAACGGATCAACGTTCTTTTCCCAATTCAACATTGAAATGATGTAGTCCAAATCATGTTTTTTCTCCTCCGGGACATATTGGACGAGGAGATCCCATTTGATTTCCCGTCCTTCGACGAGCGAGGAAAACGAAGCAAACACATCGCTGCCCCACTGCGGTTCGTATGTGCAAAGCGAGCCCGGTGCATGAATCACCCCCGCCGGAATAATCCAACCGGTGCCTCGTTTCAGCCGATACGCTTTCGATAAATCGAGAATGCCGTTGTCTCCCTTGCTCCAATTTTCCAAACATTTTTTGACTTGCTCTTTGGTGGTGCCGGGTTCGAGTCCCAAGAATGTATAATCGAAATGATTTTCGGCGGCGTTGAGTTGCGGCGGGAAATAATAGGCTTCCGGCTTGCTTTCATGTCCGACGAGTTTGGCGTGTTTTTCCATTTGGTGAATATGATGGAACAGCGGTCCCAAATCGTCGAAGAACTTGGCGTAGATGGGCCAGCGTTTGTATTTTTTCCAAATTGCCTCGCTGACAACTTCCCCTTTGCCTTCTTCGATGGCATCGGTCAGTAGGAATCGTTTGCCCTTGAACCGGACGTAGGAGAGTCCTTCGTCGAGTTGCCGATTGTCGTTTCCAGCCGGAGTGGTGGAGCCGAGCCAGCGTTCGTTGATTCCGCCACGATGAACACCGAGTGCGTACCAATCGTCGGGATGGAGTTTGAGTCGTTTGCCGGGTTGCATAAACACGCGGGGAATCCAAGTGGGAGTCAGGTACAGAATACCGTCGCCCGCTTCCATTGCGTTTGCGTAAAGTTTGGCAATCTCTTTCGTGGCGATTGTCGATTGTGATTGAGTGTACACATCTTTTGTCATCGTAAGAATTTCTAAAGGGGAAAGCACCATGATAGCAGACAAGCGGCACATTTGTAAAGGCAAAAGACGCAATCTCAAAATTACGGCTCTGTTAACGAAGGTGTTTCGGCGTTGCCCCATTCTGGGTGCAAACGAACGCCGCAATGTCATTTGCTCGCTCGAGAATCGTCTCCATCGACCAACCGGAAAGCATGCCGACGACGACCACAGCGGTAAACGCATCACCCGCCCCTACCGTATCGACGACTTCGATCTTTCGGCTTTCTCGGAAATACTCTTGTCCGCCGTGAAATATCCGGCTTCCGTCAGAACCGCAGGTTAGAATGAGCATCTTCAAACCGTAACGATTGATAAACCAATCGGCATGCAGTTTCTCTATATTGCCGGGAATTCCGAACATTGCGGCGATGCGAGTCAACTCTTCATCGTTCAGTTTCAAGACATTTGCCAAACCGAGCATCGACTCGATGACTTTGCGGTCAACGAACGGATCACGCAGATTCAAATCCAAGACGCGCAGTGCCGACGGCGGCGTTTGGGAAACCAATGTTTGGATCGTCCGAAGCGTTGTTTCGGTTCTTGCCGCCAAACTTCCAAAGCAGACGGCATCGGCAGATTGAGCAAACCGGATGGCGGTCTCCGTCGCTTCGATTTTGTCCCAGGCGACGTTTTCGTGAATCGTGTATTTTGGTTGTCCGTCTGCCGACAATTCAACGCCGACGGTTCCCGTCGGAGCGGTCGAGTCCGTTTTGAAGAATTCGGTCGAGAGTCCTAGCGAGCGGTAAAATTCAATCAACTCCCGACCAAGATCGTCATTGCCGACGCGGGAGAGCAATCGAACGTCGGCACCGAGTTGCACACAATGGAACGCAAAATTCGCCGGAGCCCCGCCGACCTTTCGTCCTGACGGGAGCATATCCCATAATACTTCGCCGATTGATAGAATTTTCATGTTATCCATTACTTAATTCCCAATTTTTTCTGCATTTCTTCAAGCGGAATCTGTTTCGTTTCCGGCATAATACTGATCACCCAGAGGAGTTGCATCACCATAAACCCGGCGAAGCCGAGGAAAATCGCAACCGGTCCGAACAATGCAAGCAACGGCGGAAAGAGTTGTGAAATGACCGCACAGAGAACCCAATGCACGGAATTACCGAGTGCCTGTCCTTGAGCACGAACCTGATTCGGGAAAATCTCGCCGATGAAAACCCAAATACAAGCACCCTGTCCGAAAGCGTGCGATGCAATAAACAACATCAAGCCGCCCAGCACGATCAAAATGCCTGCCATCGGCACGGTGCCGTCGCTTTCACGTCCACGAATCTTGGCAAACGCTTCATTTGCCTCCCGTGATTGGATTTCGGCATCCGCCAACGCTTGCTTTGCTACTTCCAATTCGACCGTAAGGAATTTGCTGGTTTCCGGCGTTGCCGTTTCCAAAACCTCTTCCGTCTTTGCGATGGTTTCCTTTGCCGTTGCCGCCGCGACATTCGCCACCGAAACGTTGAATTCCGGTGAGTAAACGTAAAATGCACCGGCAACGATACTGAGCCCCGTAATGTAACCGATAGAACCGGCTAACATCAATTTGCGTCGTCCGAACCAGTCGATGACGTACATTGCCGCTATCGTGAACACGAGATTCGTAAATCCGATCACGACCGGCAGGAACATCGAGAGTGCCGCTCCGGCACCGGCAATGGTGAACATCGTCGGTGCGTAGTACAGGACGGCGTTGATACCGGAAAGTTGATTGAACGCTGCCATACAAATTGCTAAAAAGATCGGAAAACGGTATCGGTAACAGAAAAGTTTCTCTTTTCCGTGTTGGCGTTCCTCTGCGATTGCTTTTTCGATGATACCGATTTCTTCGTCCACATTTCCGCTGTCGGTTCCCAGTGCATCGAGAATCGGTCTTGCTTTATCGGAGCGTCCCTTGCCGATGAGCCAGCGGGGACTTTCCGGAACGATGAACAGCAGGAAGAAAAATGCGGCGGCGGGAATTGCTTCGACTCCGAACATCCAACGCCAACCGAGGTCACCGAGTTGGAGACTGGCAATGAGGTAATTGGAAAAGAACGCCATCAAAATACCGAACACGATGTTGAATTGCGTGATGGCAACCAATACACCGCGTGATTTTGCCGGTGAAATTTCTGCCGTGTAGAGCGGCGAAACGACCGACGCTCCGCCGACAGCGATACCGCCGATGAATCGGGCAAGAAGGAATCCGTACCAGTCCAAGTCGGTCATGGTGCCGAAGTTCCACGGACAGGCACTGCCGACTGCCGAAATGAAATAGAGGAACGCCATGAGAACCAGCGTTGGTTTGCGTCCCCAGCGGTTCGAGGGCATCTGAACGGTAGCGGCACCGAGAATGGTGCCGAACAGTGCGGAGGCAACGGTGAAGCCGAGCCACCAATCGTTAAGGAGGAACACGCTTTTGAGGTCTTTGACTGTCCCGGAGATGACAGCGGTATCGAAACCAAAGAGGAATCCGCCGAGGGCGGCAATCACAGCACTTCTATAAACCAGCATCGGTGTACGCATGATGGTATTGTATCGTTTGTTTTATCGAAAATAAAGGGGATATACACTTGGGACCGGAGATGAAATCGACCGGCGAAGTTTTGGGAATTGGAAAAAACTTTGAAGAGGCACTGTACAAAGGACTCGTTGCCGCCGGTTACAAAATGCAAAAGGGGGGTGGGGTGCTGTTGACCGTCCGCAACAGCGACAAGCCGGAGATCATCGGTGTTGCCGAAAAACTGACCCGATATTCAGGCATTTTTGTAGCACGACGGAACGTCCGCCGGTAGGGTTTATATCCCTGCTTTTCTAGTGTATAATTCTATTTTGCTACTCTGTAGGCTTTTCGCCGGATAGTAAGAAAATTCTCACGGTAGGTGAGCAATATCTTGCGGAAACAGTCAAGGGATGGCGGTCAGGTGAGGGGGAAATAGAG
>Ga0082212_10008498_pt1 | contig 13398 bp, 12 predicted proteins | sample TergutNt197P3_FD_71548 | JGI IMG/M metagenome (GOLD analysis project Ga0082212, IMG submission 71548) | Neocapritermes taracua P3 segment gut microbial communities from Petit-Saut dam, French Guiana - Nt197 P3 | ecosystem: Host-associated > Arthropoda: Insects > Digestive system > Gut ... | reverse complement strand
GTTTTTCTTGTTTAGAGTGGCTAATATTCGGGGTTAATCACAGAATTTTGCAGGTGAGCCATAAAATGTAAACCATAAAAACAAAAAGGACTTACCTTTTACTGTAAGTCCCTCTCTTTCAGTTGTCGGGGTGAGACGATTCGAACGTCCGACCACACGCCCCCCAGACGCGTACTCTAACCGGGCTGAGCTACACCCCGCACTCGTTTGAGTTGGCAAAATTACAATATCTTTTTGAATTGTGCAACCCGTTTTTAAATGCTTTCTACAGATATTACTGATTATTCTTCGTCAATCATCTCTAATAACATCCGCATTCCGTTGTTGCAAGCCCGCAGAATATTACTTTCACGATTTTGAGTAAAATGGTATTTCTGAGATTGTATCCGGTTTTTGCAGGACACGGCAATCCAAACTGTTCCTACGGGCTTTTCAGGCGTTCCTCCGCCGGGACCGGCAACGCCGGAAATGGCAATGACGCAATCGGAGTTAAAGGTCCCGCAAGCGCCGGTAACCATTGCTTCAACAACTTGCCGGCTGACTGCACCGTATTTTGTCAATAGAGCGGAATCGACACCTAAAAGTTTTTGTTTTATTTCGTTGGAGTAACATACAACTCCACCTTTGAAATAGCTTGAACAACCGGGAATTGCGGTGATTAAACTCGCTAATTTTCCTCCGGTGCAGCTTTCGGCAAGAGCCAGCGTCAAGTTTTTTTCTTTTAGCAGTTTGTCCAATATGTTTTCCAAATTTTCATCGATTTCGGAAACGATGTCCTGCTCTAAATACGCGAGCAATTTTTTGCGTTGTTCTTCCATTTGTTGAGAAAGCCCGTCGGAGTTGAGTCCTTTGCCGGTTAGCCGTAAGCGAATCAATCCGTAGGTAGGCAAATAAGCTAATTTGACAGCCGGAGGTAATTCATTTTCGAATGTTTCCAAACGGGTAGATAAAAGCGATTCGGAATAATTTTTTACCCAGAACGACTGGTGGATAATGGTATCGGCGGGATGGAAAAAATCCCGCAGTTGCGGAAGAATTTCTTCGCGCATCGCTTCTTTCATTTCGTAGGGTACGCCGGGCATTGAGACTAAAACTTTCCCTTTCGTTTCGAACCAAGTAATGGGCGCTGTTCCTGACTTATTCTGAATTACTTTGCAATTCTGAGGAATATATGCCTGACTTCGAGTTAATTCGTTAAGTTTTCTCCCAAATCCTCGAACTACCGCTATGATATTTTCGAGCGTTTTCTCATCAAAAACTAACGGGGTGTTGAAAAATTTACAAAGCGTATTTTTTGTAATATCGTCTTTTGTAGGTCCGATACCTCCCGTAACTAATACAACATGGGCGCGTTCCAATGCCCTTTCGAAAGCGTCTAATAAATCACTTTCGTTGTCACCGATTGTTGTTTTATACCGGACATCGAAACCAATTACATTTAATTCCTTAGACATCCATGATGAATTGGTGTCAACCACTTGTCCGATCAACAATTCGTCGCCGATCGTGATTATTTCAACTACAATCATCTATTCTTTTTGTTTGCGGGTCTGTTTTTTGAAAAGCTTGCCGGAGGAGTTATTTTTTTCGTTGTAATATCATTACTTATCGTTTCGGGACCGGCTTTTTTCTTTTCATTCCACCCTCTGTACGCAAACCAAATTCCGGCAATAACAAACGGAATGCTTAACAGTTGACCCATATTGAGGAACATACCTTCTTCAAAAGCCTCCTGATTGTTTTTCAAAAATTCAACGAAAAAACGGGAAAGGAAAATACCTATTAAGAATACGCCGAAAATCAATCCCTCGTATTTGTAATCTTTATTTTTCCAATACAGATGTAAACAAACAAAAGCAGTGAGGATATAAAAAGCAGCTTCGTAAAGTTGAGTCGGATGAGAAGGCGCAGAATGGATGGGAGCATATCCGTTCAACCACGAAGGCAAATTTTCTATGAACCGGAATCCCCAAGGATAATCAGTTGCATGTCCGTAAATTTCGTGGTTCATCAGGTTGCCTAATCGAATCAGCGCCGCAACAAAACCAACCGGCACAACCAAACGGTCAAAAGTCCATAACATACTCCGGCGGGTTACGGTCTTAGAATATATCCAAACGGCTATGATGATTCCCAAAGTACCTCCGTGACTGGCTAATCCTCCTTCCCTGATGTAAAGAATTTCAACAGGATGTGAGAAATAATAAGCCGGATTATAGAATAAAACATGTCCCAATCGCGCACCAATGACAGTTGCGGTGATAACGAAAAAGAATAATTTATCATACCAATCATCATTTATTTGTTCGTGCTTCCATATTTTTTGAACAATCCATAAACCCAACATAAATCCCAAGACAAAAGCAATTCCATACCAACGGATTTCGCCTACAAGAGGAAGTTCAAACGCCACCGGATTGGCATTCCATGTAATAAAAGCTAATAGCATTGTAGTTCTATTTTCAGATTAATCGTATTTAGGACACAAAGGTATATAAAATGAAAGATAATCAAAAATATTCAAGGGATTGTATTGTGTATTGATTGAAAAATAACTAACTTGCACCAATTTTTTATCGAAATATTATAAGATAACAGGTAAAAAATCGTTATATAGGAAACTATCTGCCGATATGCGGAACTACTTGTACATACTCATTCTGTTGCTTGCTTCCGGAGTTCGTTTGCAGGCACAGGAGTTGAATGCTACCGTTACTGTGAACAGCGACCGTATCCAAAGCACCAACAAGAGTATCTTTAATGCTATGCAACGGTCGTTGAATCAGTTTATTAATGGAGTCCAATGGAGTAATGCCACTTTCGCTCCCAACGAACGGATTGATTGTGTTTTTTCGCTTACCATCATGGAGCAACCAACAGAAAATACTTTCAGAGCCGAATTATTTATTCAGGCCCGGCGTCCGGTATATAATTCAACTTATGTGTCCTCGATTGTAAATTACAGGGATACAAAAGTTGAATTTGATTATATAGAAAATGCTCCGTTCGAAATTACTCAAACTTCGATTGATAATAACCTCGTAGCCATAATCGCCTTTTATTGTAATCTGATTTTAGCTTTGGACTTTGATAGTTTTTCCCTGCTGGGTGGAAGCATCTTTTACCGTCAAGCGCTGACTATCGCTATGCAAGCGCAGTCTAACACAAGTTGGACGGGTTGGTCGGCTTTCGATGACAGAAGAAGCCGTTCTTCAATTATCAATGCTTATATGGATGAATCGGTAAAGCCTTTCAGGGAAATGTGGTACAATTATCATCGAAGAAGTTTGGATGAGATGGCGGCAAATCCCGACCGCGGACGAACGACTCTTTTAAATGCTATACCGGTACTGAAAGACATTCGGAATGTACGAAATTCGGAAATTCTTCTTCAAATGTTTTCCGATTGTAAAATAGATGAAATAGTGTCTGTTGCAAGTAAAGCGAATACGGAAGAAAAAAAATCAGTTTACGATTTGTTACAAAGCGTTTTTCCGGCATCTACCACCAAATTGGAACCCTTAAAAAAATAGCAATTTACCCGATGCTTCAAACGCTTATTATTCAAAATTACGCATTAATATCCCGGTTGGAAATTGATTTTCAGTCGGGATTTTCCGTCATTACCGGCGAGACAGGAGCAGGTAAATCCATTTTATTGGGCGCTTTATCTTTGATTTTGGGACAACGTGCAGATACGAAATCAATTAAACAAAATGAAGACAGATGTTTGATAGAAGGTGTTTTTGATATTTCATCCTATCAATTAGATTCGCTTTTTTCAGAAAAAGGATGGGAATACGATGCTCGTCAGTGCATTTTGCGGCGTGAAATTTGGGTGTCGGGGAAATCGCGCGCTTTCATCAACGACAGCCCTGTAGGTCTGAACGATTTGAAAGAATTAGGCGCTTATTTGATTGATATTCATTCGCAGCATCAAAATTTGTTATTGGCTGACAGCCAATTCCAGATGCAAGTTTTAGATGTTTTGGCAAAAAATAAAGAACTTAAAAACGACTACCTCTCTACATACTGTGAATATATTCGTATTGATAAAAAAATCAGGGAATTAAAGGAAAGAATAAGCATCCGGAAAACGGAAGAGGATTATTTGCGTTTTCAATTCAATCAGTTGGAAGAAGCTCGCTTACAAGCCGGAGAACAGGATTTATTGGAGCCGGAATCGGAAACTTTGTCGCATATAGAAGAAATAAAAAACGGGCTTTTCCAGTTAGAACTGTTATTCTCATCCGAAGATTCAGGAATTGTTCCCGCTTTAAAAGAATCGCTCAAGCAGTTGCAGTCTTTACAAAAAGTTTATTCCGCCTCGGAACCGATGATAGAGCGGGTTGAAACCGCTTATCTCGATTTGAAAGATTTGGCGACAGATATTTATTCCCGTCAGGAAAACTTGGAGTTTAATCCCGAACGCTTGCAGGAAATAAATGACCGGCTTCATACAATCTATTCGTTGCAACAAAAGCATCGGGTGGATTCGGTAGATGCTTTGATTGCATTACGAGACGATTTAGATAAGCAAATTCAGGAAATCGACCATTCCGGTGAGGCATTGGAACAGTTAGAAAAAAAATCGGCTCAATTATATGAACGGGTAACAACGCTTGCCGGAAAACTTTCACAAACCCGCAACGATGCTGCCGGAAAACTTGAAAGCCGGTTAGTTGAAACAATCAGTGCGCTGGGAATGCCGAATGTTCGATTTTCAGTGGAAATCATCAAGAAAGAAACTTTTGATTCCAAGGGCTGTGACCGCGTAACATATTTATTTTCAGCTAACAAAAACATGGAATTAAAACCGGTCGCCCAAACGGCTTCCGGCGGTGAAATCTCCCGTTTGATGCTGGGAGTTAAATCATTGATAGCAGGCGCTATGGCGCTTCCGGCGATTATTTTCGATGAAATAGATACCGGCGTTTCCGGTGAAATAGCCGATAAAATGGGCGATATTATGCGTCAAATGGGTGAAACCATGCAGGTAATTGCAATCAGCCACCTGCCGCAAATCATTGCCAAAGGGGAAACGCAATACCTCGTCTACAAAGATGAAAACAACGACTTGGCAGAAACCCGTATCAGCCGGTTATCCTACGAAGAGCGCATAAAAGAAATCGCTTATTTACTGAGCGGAGCGACGCTGACAACCGCTGCTATTGAAAATGCCAAAGAGTTGTTGAAAAATAAATAATATGAACCCAAAATACGAATCAAACACCGGTTACCAAATAAGAGATAGAGAATCGTCCCAAATGATTTTCGGTACGAGGGCAGTCATTGAAGCTATCCAGTTGGGTAAAGACGTTGATAAAATACTGATGCGTCGCGATCTTCAAAACGATTTGTCACGTGAACTTTTCAAGGTGGTAAAAGACACGAATATCCCTATCCAACGGGTTCCTCAAGAGAAATTAGACCGGTTGACCCGGAAGAATCATCAGGGGGTGATTGCTTTTATTTCAGCCGTAACTTACAGAAAACTGGAGGACATCGTACCCTTGCTTTATGAAGAAGGTAAGAATCCGTTTATTGTCTTATTAGACGGTGTGACGGATGTCCGCAACTTCGGAGCAATCGCCCGCAGCTGTGAATGTGCAGGCGTTGATGCCATCGTGATTCCTGCTCACAACAGCGTTTCGGTTAACGCCGATGCAGTAAAAACTTCAGCCGGTGCGTTGCTGACTTTGCCGGTATGCAAAGAAGCAAGTATTACGGAAGCCATTCGTTTCTTGAAAAACTGCGGTTACAAAGTAATAGCAGCTACCGAAAAAGCACAAAACAATTATACAACTGTCGATTATACGACACCTACTGCATTGATATTGGGTGGTGAAGATCGAGGCATATCGATGGACAACCTCCGTATCTGTGATGAAATGGTGAAAATTCCGGTTGTAGGAAATATAGCCTCACTGAATGTTTCCGCCGCTGCCGCTGTTTTACTTTACGAGGCAGTGAGGCAACGTAGCTGAATCAAGAAGTAGCTCGGAAAGCGTATCGGAAGTAAGATATTCAAATATATTTTATTACTTTTGTCCTGTTATCTTAGCAAATGATGATACATACCGGATTTTTTAAAGTAGCGGCAGCCGTGCCGGAAGTGAGGGTTGCCGATTGCGAGTATAATGCGCTGCAAATCAAGAGGCTTATTTTTGAAGCCAATCAACAGCAGGCAAATGTGCTCTGCTTTCCGGAATTAGCTTTGACAGCCTGCACCTGTGGCGATTTATTCCTCCAACAAGCTTTGATAGATAAAACGGAAAAAGAGCTTCAGGTTTTGCTTCGTGAAACTTCCGATATACCTGTTTGTTTCATTGTCGGCGCTCCGGTCAGGTATGATTCTATGCTGTATAATTGTGCTGTCGTTTGTAAAGGAGGGCGGATTTATGGAATTGTACCAAAAACATTTTTTCCGAATCATTCGGAATTTAACGAAAAGCGATGGTTTGAAGTTTATCCGGCAAATAAACCGGCAGTAACGATTGATTATGCCGGCGAACCGGTTCTTTTTGGAACAAACTTGCTTTTTGAATATCATACGGTCCGGTTTTCTGTGGAAATTGGCGAAGACTTCCGGTCGGTAATTCCACAGAGTTCACATCATGTTATTGCAGGGGCGCAAATCATTTTTAATCCTTCGGCAAGTAGCGAGTCAGTCGGTAAACAACATGATATAAAATCACTGATTGGCCGGCAGTCGGCAAGATGTCATGCAGCTTACGTATATGCATCTGCCGGATTCGGAGAATCGACCACTGATTTGGTTTATGCCGGAAATGCTTTTATTTACGAAAACGGGCGCTTGCTGGCAGAATCCGAACGGTTCCGGTTCGGTGAACAACTGATTGTTTCCGAAATCGATTTGGATTTATTGGAAGCTGAAAGAAACAGGAATACAATTATCCGTGATTCATCTTTAAGTATCGATTACAAGCGAATTAATATCCCTTCGGATTTTCCCGCGAATCAGTCGAATCAAAATCCAATCGCATTGAGTCGCCAAATCAATCCAAGTCCTTTCGTTCCTTCCGATGACCGTTATAACGAAAGTTGCGAAGAAATCTTTTCTATTCAAGTAGCCGGTTTAGCGAAACGATTGCTTCATACCGGAGCAAAATCGCTGTTGGTGGGGGTTTCCGGTGGATTGGATTCGACTTTAGCTTTGTTGGTTTGCGTCGGAACGGCCGATAAATTGGGGCTTGCCCGTTCAATGGTTTGCGGTGTTACCATGCCCGGTTTCGGGACGACTAACCATAGCTATTCCAATGCCGTCCGGTTGATGCAATCTTTGGGAATAACGACTAAAGATATCAGCATTGTGGATGCTTGCGAACAGCATTTCAAAGATATTGGTCACGATTCTTCCGTTCACGATGTTACATACGAAAACACGCAAGCCCGCGAACGCACCCAAATCCTGATGGATTTAGCCAACAAACAAAACGGTTTGGTGATTGGAACCGGGGATATGTCGGAATTGGCGTTGGGATGGACTACTTTTAACGGCGATCATATCTCTATGTACAACGTAAATGCAGGAGTGCCTAAAACGCTGGTGCGACATCTTGTCAAATGGATTGCCGAATATCGAACGGATGAGGGCACAAAAATAATTGTGGAAGATATACTGAATACGCCTGTCAGTCCCGAGTTGCTTCCGGTTGATTCGCAAGGACAAACGGTTCAATTCACCGAAGATCTTATCGGACCTTACATATTACATGATTTCTTTCTTTTTTATACCTTACGTTATGGTTTTTCTCCGTCCAAAATTTTCTTTCTTGCGCAACAGGCTTTCCGGGATGTATATGATTATCCAACGATTTTGAACCGGATGGAAACTTTCTATCGCCGGTTTTTCAGTCAGCAATTCAAGCGAAATTGTATGCCTGACGGCCCGAAAGTAGGTTCCGTTAATTTATCTCCACGCGGCAACTGGCAAATGCCAAGTGATGCCTGCGTAAATGTATGGCTCAAGGAAATTGAAGAAATAAGAAGAGATTTTTCTTAGTTTCGATTCTATATATTATATAAGCGTTGAAATTTCCGTCTCAAATCAAACTTTACAGAAAACTCCGCTACAGAAAAGGATACGGGGTTCATTCTCCTTTTATTTATACTCTGATTACCAAAGTCATAGAAGAAAAAACGCCTTACTATGTTTTTAATGACATTGAAAATTTCAGAAAAGAATTGCTAAGCAGGCAAGATTCTATTGCTACGCTGACTGCGCAGGAAACACAGCCCAAGAATTACGGCGCATTGCTGTTCCGTTTGGTAAACTTTTTAAAATGCCGCACGATTCTACAAATAGGAAGTTCTACAGGTGTAATGAGCCTGTATTTGGCTTTGCCCTTACCGAAGACTTGCAATTGTTATTTTTTAGAAGAAAGAACCGGCTTGTCCGAACCTGTCCGGACTTTTGCGAGTAATCATCTCCTGAGAAATTACCACCTTGTGGAAGGCGCTTATGCGGGAAGTTTACAAGAACTAAGAACTGAAATTACATCTTTTGATTTTATCTTTATCAATATGCAGGGAGACTCCGAAAGAACACGTGAAACGTTTCACCTGACCGAATCGTTTTTTTGTGCGGATACGGTAATGGTGATTGATAAAATCAGGCGAAACAAAGCCATGAGAAAATTATGGAAAGAAATAAAAATTCGTCCTGATGTCAGGTTGACGATTGATTTACTGTCTTTGGGACTTGTTTTTTTTAATACCCGATTACATAAACAACATTATAAAAACTATTTTGATGATGGGAAAAAGCAAAATTTATACAAGGAAGGGCGACGACGGTTCCACTTCTTTAGCCGGAGGAAAAAGGGTATCCAAAACCGACCTTCGCGTTGACGCTTATGGAACGATTGATGAATTAAATTCTTTTATTGCCTGTTTGATTGAAACAATCGATGAACCGGAAGACAGGGAGATTTTACTCCGCATCCAATCCGGTTTATTCACCTTAGGCAGTTATTTGGCTTCCGAACCGGGGATGTCGGCTTGTTTGATATCCGATGAAGACATTACACAATTGGAAGCGGCAATCGACCGGATGGACGCTTTGCTCCCTCCCCTGAATCGGTTTATTCTGCCGGGCGGATGTCAAAGTAATGCCAGGGCGAATGTGTGCCGCACTGTCTGCAGGAGGGCTGAACGGTGTATAGTAAAAATTCACCACACAGACGGAATCGACATCAAAGCGTTAAAATATATCAACCGTTTATCGGATTATTTTTTCCTTTTGTCGAGGAAACAAAATTTTATTCGAAATATAGATGAAATTGTTTGGTAAAATACTTGTAAATAAAATAAATCTTTATACTTTTGCGAAAATTTTGATACTGAAAGTTTGAATAACTTTTGCTTAATTCGGATATTAATATGTATTGGACCTTAGAATTAGCTTCGAAATTGGAGGATGCACCCTGGCCTGCAAGTAAAGATGAATTGATTGATTTTGCTCTGCGTTCGGGCGCTCCGCAAGAGGTAATTGAAAATCTTCAGGACATGGAAGATGAAGGAGAAATTTACGAATGCATTGAGGATATATGGCCGGATTATCCTACAAAAGAAGATTTCTTTTTCAACGAAGACGAATATTAAAAAGCAATAAGCCTTTTGTTTTTACGTTTTATTACTACAAATAAATCATTCATGAACAGAAAGGCATATCTTATCCTTGTGCTTTGCTTGTTGGGAGGCAGTCTTTTTGCACAAAAGCAAACGGTAAAAAATCAACCCTATGGCGATTATAAGTTGTACCATTTTGGTATTACAATAGGGATGAATTTTCAGGACATGATATTAACAAACTCCGGATTAACCGGCGAAAACGGAGAAACATGGTATGCGACTATCCCCAATTACTCACCCGGATTTACGGTCGGACTGATTGCCGACTTGTTTCTGAATCCTTACATGAATTTTCGTTTTACGCCTTCACTTTCTTTCGGCGATAAATCGTTTGAATTTGTAGAACCGGCATCTGATGAGCGTTTTAAGACCAATGTGCGCTCCAATTACCTGATGGCTCCACTTGATTTAAAAATTCGTTCCATGCGCCTGAACAATTACCGTCCTTATGTGATTGCAGGCGTTTTTACCGCCCTTGATTTAGGATTGAGGAAAGATGAGCCCCTGCTTTTGAAATCGATGAATTATGGTATAACCATCGGTTTGGGCTGCGATTTCTATCTTCCGATTATTAAAATAGCTCCCGAAATCCGTTTCTGTTTCGGATTGGGTAATGCGGTAGAGAAAGACCGCACCGATTTAACCGATTTCAGCTTAATGAAATATTCGGATGCCATCACAAGAGGGACATCCCGAATGATTATCTTTACTTTTAATTTTGAATGAACAGGAGTGGCATTACCATCCACTCACGCTTTCCCCGCAGAACCCAACACATGCACCAACTTGTGCCTGTAGAGTCCTTTCAGACATTCGCGTGCCGGTCCTAAGTATTGACGCGGGTCGAACCATTCGGGATGAGTAGCGAAAGTTTCACGAATGGCGGCAGTCATAGCCAAACGTCCATCGGAGTCAATATTGATTTTACAGACCGCCGACTGAGCCGCATGACGCAATTCTCCCTCCGGAATACCAATGGCATCTTTCAATTTACCGCCGTTACTGTTGATAATGTCCACATATTTAGGAGGAACGGACGACGCTCCGTGCAGTACGATTGGGAATCCCGGAATCCGTTTTTCAATCGCTTCCAGAATGTCGAAACGCAAGGGTGGAGGAATCAGGACACCGTCGGCATTTACGGTACATTGGTCAGGCTTAAACTTGTTCGCTCCATGAGAAGTACCGATAGAAATCGCCAACGAATCAACACCTGTTTTGGTGACAAAGTCTTCCACTTCTTCCGGTTGGGTATAGGTATGATGCTCTGCTACCACATCGTCTTCGATGCCGGCTAATACTCCCAACTCACCTTCTACGGTGACGTCGTATTTATGGGCATATTCAACCACACTGCGGGTAACTTCTATATTCTTTTCATACGAATGATGCGAACCGTCGATCATCACCGATGAAAAACCGTATTCGATACAACTTTTGCACAATTCAAACGTATCGCCGTGATCCAAATGAAGAACAATCGGAATGTTTTTCCCTAATTCTTTGGCATACTCTACCGCACCTTGCGCAATGTAGCGCAAAATTGTTTGATTGGCGTATTTACGGGCACCGCTTGAAACTTGTAAAATAACAGGAGAATTTTCTTCCACGCAAGCCTGAATAATGGCCTGCATTTGTTCCATGTTGTTAAAGTTAAATGCAGGAATTGCATACTTTCCTTCGAATGCTTTTTTGAAAAGCGCACGTGAGTTTACTAACCCTAATTCTTTATAACTTACCATTTTTTATATTTTTTATTTGTTACATAATAATCTTTATCCTTAAAGCCCGCAATGACATGTTTGCACCAATTCTTCCGCCTCTTCTTTCGTGGGCGCTTCCGCATAAATCCGGATAATCGGCTCTGTGTTGGATCGCCGGAAATGAACCCACTTATTAGGAAAATCAATTTTCACGCCATCTATATCGTTTACCGGATAACCGGCATATTTCTTTTTAATTGCCTGTAATAAGCCATCAATATCGGTATTCGGAGTTAATTCCAAACGGTGCTTAGCCATGTAATAGTTGGGATATTGCGCACGGAGTTCGCTTGTTGTTTTACCCGACTCTGCCAACTGCGTCAGAAATAAACCGATTCCAACTAAGGCATCGCGTCCGTAATGCGATTCGGGATAGATAATCCCGCCGTTTCCTTCACCTCCGATAATTGCGTTGGTATCTTTCATTTGGGTGACTACGTTCACTTCGCCTACTGCCGAAGCGGTATAAGTTTTTCCGTGTTTTTCTGTTACGTCCTGCAATGCGCGTGTCGAGCTAAGATTGGAAACCGTATTGCCGGGTGTATGCCGTAAAACATAATCGGCAACCGAGACCAAAGTATATTCTTCACCGAACATTTCCCCTTTTTCAGTGATAATAGCCAAACGGTCTACATCGGGGTCTACTACAAAACCGACATCTGCTTTCTCTTTTTTCACTACTTCTGCAATTTCGGTCAAATGTTCGGGAAGCGGTTCTGGATTGTGGGCGAAAATTCCATTTGGCTCTGCGTTTATTCCGATAATCCGTTCGACTCCTAATGCTTCGAGCAGTTCGGGAAGAACGATTCCACCCACCGAATTGATGGCATCAAAAGCGACGGTGAATCCGGCTTTGCGGATAGCGCCCGTATCCACTAATTTCAAAGACAGAACATGATCAATATGTTTTTGTGTATAAGAATCGTCTGTTTTTATTTTTCCCAAATGTTCTACATCGGCGAAAACAAATGACTCTTCCTCCGCTATTTCTAAGATTTCATTTCCTTCTTCTGCATTCAGAAATTCGCCTTTTTCATTCAATAATTTCAAAGCGTTCCATTGTTTAGGATTATGGGAGGCTGTCAGAATGATTCCGCCGGCGGCTTTTTCCATTGTCACAGCTAATTCGGTAGTCGGGGTGGTAGCCAATCCGATATCAATAACATCAAATCCCATTCCCATTAAAGTTCCGGCGACAAGTTGCCGTAGCATTTCTCCGGAGACGCGGGCGTCCCGTCCTACTACGATTGTTTGAGATTTCTGATTTCTTGACTGAATGAACGTAGCATAAGCCGCAGTGAATTTCACAATATCAACCGGAGATAAACCTTCCCCCGTTTTTCCTCCGATGGTTCCGCGAATACCGGAAATGGATTTAATCAGAGACATAGAAATCAGTTAAAACTTGTGTAACGCAGATTTTTAAAAAAGACCGGTGAAATGTATTCTCTGTCAGAAGATGCACCGAGGGAAGAAGGGATAATCAAGTTTACAACCGCCCCTTCACCCACAAATAATAGTGGAATTACCCAAGCCTGAGATTGATAATAGGCTGCGGTATAGGTCTGCGGGATTCCATATACAAACGAAAAGGGTTCATAAAGATTAATGGGAGGTTGTTCTGTGTCATCTCCGTGAACGACATCTTTGATGTATTGAAAATACTCAAAACGAACCGTAACATCATCCAATAACTGCACTCTTTTACCGTTACCCGAATCAACTACCTGAAAAAATAAGCCTTCAGGCGTTTTGAAATATTGATTTTCTTTAAAAACGCCATCAACAGGATAATCATCTAAAATTTTCAAATCGTTCATCTTAAAAAACCGGTCAATGGCCTTTCTTTCATCCTGTAAGAGTTCCTGTAAACTTTTTTTCTGACTACAAGAGAATGAAATACAAGAAATTACAACTAAAGATATAATACCTGATACCCACTTCTTCATCTGTATCTAATTTGTTTGTTCGTTTAACC
>Ga0082212_10008497_pt1 | contig 13399 bp, 11 predicted proteins | sample TergutNt197P3_FD_71548 | JGI IMG/M metagenome (GOLD analysis project Ga0082212, IMG submission 71548) | Neocapritermes taracua P3 segment gut microbial communities from Petit-Saut dam, French Guiana - Nt197 P3 | ecosystem: Host-associated > Arthropoda: Insects > Digestive system > Gut ... | reverse complement strand
AAAAAAATTTTCCACCCACCCCACCAAGAATTTAAATTATCCGGAGCCGCAATCAAAAGATTGCACCTCGGTATTAGGTGACGCGAAAGCGGCACCCGCAAGTTTTTGAAAATACGTGCTCTGCTCGTGTTTGAAAAAACTTTGGCGTTTCGCGTTCAAAGCATTTTGAACGCAACTTGGTATTATACCAAGTTTTCGCCTCTATTCATCACTGCTCATGCCTAAGTCTCGCATTTTCCTGTACAGGGTAGTACGGTCTTTGCCCAAAATTTCTGCAACTTTGCCCTTGCGAGGGAAATGCTTAAGCAGTATCTGGATGTATCGTCTCTCCAACTCTTCCAATGTGGGCAAGTGGTTCCAGCCTTCGATGAGTTCTTCCAGAGGCGTGGAATTATTTGTATCTTTTGTATCTCTGGAAGGTGTGACGTTGTCCCTCAGGACTTCGCTTTTAATTTTTTCAGGCAAATCCTCTGGGGTTATCTGGTGGCCCCTGCTCAGTTGAGTCACGTATTCAAGCACGTTGGCAATTTCTCGCACGTTACCAGGCCAACTGTAATCTGCCAGTAATTCCATTGCGTCAGGACGGATATGGTACTGCTGGCGGTCTTTTTTTTGCGCCTCTTCCAAAAAGAACTCAATCAGCAGGGGTATGTCGGATACCTTTTTATCTGTGTTTCTTTCCTGTGAGTAGCGTTCCCTGACGGGGGGGATTTTTATTTCAACGACACTTAGCCTGTAGTAGAGGTCCTCCCTGAATTTTCCGTCTTTTACCAACTGGAATAAATCTCTGTTTGAAGCGGCAATTATGCGGACATCTACAAATGCGGCTTTGTTGTCGCCTACCTTTCTGACTTCGCCTTCCTGTAGCACTCGGAGGAGGCGAACCTGGAAACTTGTACTAATTTCTCCGATTTCGTCTAAAAAAATCGTTCCACCGTCTGCCTCTTCAAAGATGCCTTTCTTATCGTTTATGGCCCCTGTAAAAGAACCTTTTACATGGCCAAACAACTCTGATTCGAGCAGTGTCTCGGTCAGCGAACCGCAATTGACTGCCACAAATGAATTGCTTTTCCTGGTGCTGCTCTGGTAGATGGTGCGGGCTACAAGCTCTTTGCCGGTGCCGCTTTCGCCAAGTATCAGTACTGTACTTTTGCTGTCCTGCAGAGATGCTATGGTCTTATAGACTTCCATCATTTGTGGGCTGGAGCCGACCATGACGCTAGGCACGACACGTGATTTGGCAGACTTGCCTCCCGTCTTGCCTTTACGCCTCAAAAGGGCGCGCTTGACCAGAGACATGAGTTCTTCGTTGTTCCAGGGTTTGGACAAAAAATCGAAGGCACCTTCCCGCACTGCTTCCAGGGCTTTTTCTACAGTCCCAAAACCTGTGAGCAGGATCGTTTCGACCCCCAGTGGCTTCGCAATGCGAAGAAGGTCTAATCCATTCTTATCTGCCTCCAGGTTAATGTCTGAAAGCATCAGGTCTATTGTTTGTGTTTCAAGCAGTTCTATTGCATCGCCTGGTCGTACCGCTTTTATTACCTTGATTTTTTCTGCAGTGTCTATGTTTTGTATCAGGAGTTCCAGCAAGTCGCAGGTTTCCTTGCTGTCATCCACCACAAGTACGTGGGCCATGGATACCTCCAAATGTATTCTGTCAGGTTTTTGCCCACTTGGTGAGGATAGTGGTCTATCATTTATTTTTAGCGAAATGTTCCCATGGGCAAAAACCAACTATCTTTTGACAGAGGGCTGGAAAAGCTTGAAGCACTGGTGCAAAAGCTGGAAGGTGGGGCACTGGGTCTTGAGGATGCATTGCAGCACTATGAAGATGGGATGAAACTCTCTACAGCACTTCAGCAACAGTTGGAAAGTGCCAGAAGGAAAGTAGAAGTTCTCCGACAGGGACAGGGTGGTGAATATGCAGCCGAATCGCTGGAAGGAGACGATTAGTGACGTCTCAATTTGAGTCTGTTGTAAAAGCAGATATAGAACGCCTTGTTCCGTTGATTGAGTCAGCGCTGATGTTGCCTTTTTCTGGTGGGGATGCGCCGAAGGTACGGGAGTCGATGTGCTACAGTCTCAGGGCGGGAGGGAAGCGGGTTCGGCCAATCCTTTGCCTCCTCTCGGCTGAATCATTAGGGAAGCCCACAGTCGCGGCACTTTCATGTGGAATTGCCCTTGAATATGTGCATACCTATAGTCTCATTCATGATGACCTGCCAGCGATGGACAATGATGATACCAGGCGGGGTAAGCCCACCAACCACAAGGTGTTTGGAGAAGGGCAAGCCATTCTGGCGGGGGATGGGCTGTTGACAGAGGCTTTTGGCATCCTGGCACGGGACAATGACATGGTGCCTGAACAAAAAGTCGAGGCCATCAAAGTATTGAGTGAAGCTGCAGGTTGGAGGGGGATGGTAGGTGGGCAGAGTCTGGACCTTGAAGGTGAATCATTAGTTCAAGATGGAGAGCCATATGACTACGCTCACTTGCAGCTCATACACCGACTAAAAACTGGTGCATTATTGCAGGCATCGTTAGAAATGGGTGCCATCGCGGTGGGCGCGGATGAAGCAATCCGTGGTAGCCTCAGAGAAGCTGGTGCGGCTCTCGGGCTGGCTTTCCAGATTAAGGATGATATTCTCGATGCTACTTCGACATCTGAGGTGATGGGCAAACAGGTTGGAAAGGATGAGCAAAGAGGTAAGATCACATATCCGAAGTTACTTGGACTTGGTGGGGCACAGAGCGCATTGCTTGCAGCCACTGAACGAGCCGTATCCCTATTGGAGCATTTGCCAAATCCATGCTCGCTGATAGCTTGGGCGAATTTTCTGGCAGAGAGGACAAAGTGAGCCAATACCCTCTGCTCGAATCTCTGACTGCGCCTCAGGATATTGGCCAATTGACGGTAAATCAATTGGAGGGCCTGGCAAAAGAGGTGAGGCAATTCCTGATTGATTCGGTCAACGAGACCGGTGGACACTTTTCTTCAAATATGGGGACTGTCGAACTCACGGTCGCACTCTTTCATGCTTTTGACTTCCTGAAGGATCGCATTGTTTGGGATGTTGGCCACCAGGCGTACTCTCATAAGGTTCTAAGCGGGAGATGGCAGAAATTTTCCACACTGCGGAAATTCAATGGCATTTCCGGCTTTTTGAAACGGGATGAAAGTCCCTATGATCACTTTGACGCTGGCCACTCAAGCACGAGCATTTCTGCTGCCCTTGGGATGGCAAAGGCGAGGGATCTGCTCAAACTGGATTTTACGTGCATAGCCGTTATTGGTGATGGCAGCATGACGGCCGGGATGGCATTTGAATCCCTCAACCAGGCTGGCTATCTCGACGCAAGACAGTTTATGGTGATACTCAACGACAACGACATGAGCATCAACCCAAACGTAGGTAGCTTGCAAGGCTATTTGAACCATATTGTTTCCGGGCAGTACTACCACAAGTGGCAGGACAGGGTGGAAAAGGCTGTGGAATCCATTCCACTGAATACTTTGCGGAGGACGCTCTTCCGGTTTATGAAAGAGGGGCAGGAAGTTATCAAGCGCATTGCCATACCAGGCCTACTATTTGAGGACTTGGGCTTTCGCTACATGGGGCCGGTGAATGGTCATGACATAAAAACTTTACTTAAGTATCTGGCTGATGCAAAGAAGAAGATGTTAGATGGGCCAGTGCTACTGCATGTCCAGACCAAGAAAGGATATGGCTACAGCCCTTCAGAACAAAACCCGCTGAAATGGCATGGCATAAATCCATCTGATACAAACTCTGACAAGCCATCTGGCCCAGCCAAGCCCCCCACCTACACCAGCATATTTGGCAAGACATTAACAGAGCTTGCGAAAAGTGACGAAAAAATCGTGGGCATTTCGGCAGCCATGTTGGATGGCACAGGATTGAATATTTTCCAGGAGTCTCATCCCGACCGTTGCTTTGACGTAGGCATTGCAGAACAGCACGCAGTTACTTTTGCCGCAGGCTTGGCCGTGCAGGGGTTGAGGCCCGTTTGTGCAATATATTCAACCTTCCTGCAGCGGGGGTTCGACCAGGTTTTCCATGACGTATGTCTACAAAACCTGCCGGTGACATTTGCCATGGACAGGGCTGGCCTCGTGGGGGCCGATGGTCCGACCCATCACGGCTTATACGATATTGCCTACTTGAGGTGCTTGCCGAATATTATTTTGATGGCCCCTAAAGATGAAGATGAATTCCGCCACATGTTATTTACAGCTATTTATTGCGAAAGCCCTGCTGCTATACGCTACCCTCGTGGCTCAGGCCACGGAGTGCCACTCAGCGAACAGTTGGTGCCACTGCCAATTGGCAAGGGTGAGCTTTTACGAGAGGGCACAGACGTTGTTCTTGTTGCCTTGGGAACTATGGTTCATAGAGCAATGGAGGCTGCCAGAATATTGGATGCGGAAAACATTTTCTGCGCAGTCATCAATGCGAGGTTTGCAAAGCCGATAGACAAGGAAATGGTAAGCATTTGGGCAAAGAAGACAGGCCGGGTTGTTGCAGTCGAAGAAGGTTGCCTTCCTGGAGGGTTTGGCTCGGCTGTTGCGGAATGCCTTGTAGATGCCGGTAACAAGGTACCTATGCTAAGGTGCGGAGTGGCAGACCACATCGTCCAGCATGGTTCGACAACCCTGCTTTTGCAAAACGAAGGTCTTGGCAGCAAAGAAATAGCTGATAAGGTGAGGGCCTTTGTTGCGAGTAGTTTAGTTAGGGCCGAGAGCTGAGAGATCAAGGTTTATAACCTGTTTTTCAGAACTACGCCTTGAACCCATCCAGGTATTGCGCCATCCTTGTACTTATGGACACAAATACATTCCGCCGCCTTGGACATGAGTTAATAGACTGGATTGCCCAGTACAGGGAGGGTCTGGAATCCTTTCCCGTCATGAGTCAAGCCAAGCCAGGAGACATCAAGGCTAAGATGCCTAAAGAGCCGCCACAACAGAGGGTTGGGCTGGATGAAATCAGGAAGGCACTGGACAGCGTTGTAATGCCCGGCATCACCCACTGGAACCACCCTGGCTTCTTTGCATATTTTCCTTCCAATTCGGACTATAGCTCTGTGCTGGCAGACTTGGTTACGGCAGGCCTGGGTGCCCAGGGTATGAGTTGGCAGACCAGTCCGGCAGCCACAGAAGTTGAAGAAGTTGTCATGGACTGGCTGAGGCAGATGCTTGGATTATCAACGTCTTTTTCCGGTGTAATTCAGGATACTGCCAGCACCGCGACTCTATGCGCCCTACTGTGCGCCAGGGAACGTACCACTGGGTTCAGCCAGAATAAAGGCGGGATGCAGACAGAGGCCTCGCCGCTGACTGTGTATGCTTCCGACCAGGCCCACAGCTCTATACCGAAGGGTGCGTTGTTGGCTGGTTTTGGGCGTGAACATTTGAGATTATTGCCCACTGACCACGAACATGCTTTAAGGATGGACTTGCTTGAAGGAGCCATTCAGAATGATATAGACGAAGGTAGGCGGCCCTGCGCTATTGTGGTGGCAATAGGAACTACGGCCACCACGGCCATAGACCCCTTGAAAAAGATAACTGAGTTGGCTGCAAAATACGATGTCTGGCTGCACGTTGATGCTGCCATGGCTGGATCGGCCATGGTTTGCCCTGAATTTCGATGGATGTGGGATGGGGTCGAAAAGGCCGACAGCATAGTGTTGAACCCACACAAATGGATGGGGACTGGTTTTGACCTGACGGCCTACTATGTGAGGGATCCCCAACACCTGATACGGGTCATGGGCACTAACCCAAGTTATCTGAGGACGGCTCATGATGCTGAAGTAAACAATTTCAGGGACTGGGGCATTCCATTGGGGAGGAGGTTCAGGTCATTAAAATTGTGGTTCTTGATTCAGGAGTACGGTGTTGAGGCGATTCAGTCCCGCATCAGGCGCGATGTGACTTTGGCCAAGTGGCTGGCAGCCCAGGTAGATACCGCCCCTAACTGGCACCGTATGGCTCCATGTCCTTTGCAGACAGTTTCGTTACGTCATGTGCCTTCGAATTTGATTGGGGACGAATCTGCCCTGGCGACCCACAATCAGGCAATCGCTGATGCGATCAACGCGTCTGGAAAGCATTACGTCACTACATCCATTCTCAAAGAACAGAAGATAATCAGGGTATCAATAGCCTCCATGCCAACGGAGATGAGGCATGTGGAGAATCTGTGGGAGGAATTGCAGAGAATTACCCAATGATACCGAGTAGCGTTCAACAGGTTGAACGCAAAGAACGCCAGGACAAACGTGACGCTGCAAGTAGATGGAATAGCGTGAGAAATGGTTTGCCTGTCGCAAAGCCCAACGTGAAAGCCTCGTGTACCCATTTGTTTGCTTGGCAAATGGATACCGAGAAAGTTTTTTCAAACGCGAGCAAAGCCCGCATTATCAAAAACTTGCGGGCGGCGGTGACCCGCCGCCTTCATACCACGTTGATCCCGTTTGGATGCAACTTGGTATGACCTCTTGCCAGAAGTAACAGTTCTGAGTTCTTTATGGTGTAGACTTTTGTCAGGGGTTAGGGCAATGCCAGGGTTTGTATTTGCCCCAAGCCTGAACATCATCATCCATTATCAACTTTTGGAGTTTTTATGAAGTGGAAATACATACTAGCAATTTCTCTAATTGCTGCTGGGGCTAATATCCAGGTCCTGGCCCAAGCCCAAAATCAAGTTCCATTACTGCTCAGGACACCGGCTCTTAGCAGGGCACACATTGTTTTCTCTCATGCCGGCGACCTCTGGGTTGTTAGCAGGGAAGGTGGCGATGCCAGGAGACTGACTTCCGGCATAGGTATTGAGTCGAGGCCATATTTTTCAAACGATGGGAGTACGGTTGCCTTTACGGGTGAATATGAAGGAAACACTGATGTATATACCGTGCCGGTGACAGGTGGTGTGCCGAAGCGCTTGACCTACCATCCTGGTGCAGACACTGTTGAGGGCTGGACACCTGATGGAAAAATTATTTTTTCTTCAGCACGGTTCAGCCACGCCAACGGTAGGACATCCCAGTTATTTACTATCTCTCCCAACGGGACGTGGCCGGAGTTGATTCCCTTGCCGCAGGCAAATCATGGTTCCTTTTCGCCGGACGGTAAATTTTTGGCCTATGAGCCTGTGGGAAGAGCTTTCAGTGCCTGGAAGCAGTACCGTGGCGGTCGGGCTTCCTTCATATGGATAGCCGATATGAAGGACTCTAGCGTAATAAAGATACCACGCACTGACAGCAACGATTTTTGCCCGATGTGGATTGACAAAAAGATATATTTCCTTTCAGACCGCCAAGGGCCTGTCTCTCTCTATTCCTACGACATAGACTCAAAACAGGTTGAAAAGGTTATTAACAACACTGGCCTGGATTTCAAGAGTGCCAGTGCTGGCACTGGTGCCATTGTCTATGAGCAGTTCGGCTCTATCCACTTATACGACCTGGCCTCACGGCAGAGCAGGGAAGTCAATATCAATGTCCGGGGAGACATGCCCGGCGTGAGACCTCGGTATGAGTCTCTTGCCAGTCGCGTAACTGGTGCTGGCATTTCTCCAAATGGGGCCAGGGCCGTATTTGAGGGGAGGGGAGATATTTTCACCGTCCCTGCAGAAAAAGGCAGCGTCAGGAATATCACCAGCACCCCAGGCATAATGGAGCGTGATCCCGCCTGGTCTCCGGACGGCAAGTCTATTGCCTATTTTTCTGATGCGAGCGGAGAGTACGCTCTGCACATTGCAGCTCAGGACGGAACAAGTGTACCCAAGGTTATTAACCTGGAGCCTAGTTTTTATTCTTCGCCTACGTGGTCTCCTGACTCCAGAAAAATAGTATTTTCCGACAAGCGGTACAATATCTGGTTTGTAGACTTGGAGAAGGGCAGGCCCGAAAAGTTGGATACTTCCGAATATAGCGGGGCTTCACGCTTATCCTGGTCACCGGACAACAATTGGATCGTCTACACCAAGCCCCTTGCAAATGCTTACCATGCAGTATTTGTCTGTAATTTGCAGACCAGGAAAGTCAGCCAGATAACTGACGGGATGAGTGGGGCTGGCAGCCCACAGTTTGACCGATCCGGCAAGTACTTATACTTCACAGCCAGTACCAATTTGGGGCCGACTGTGCAGGGATTTGATATGGTCTCATATCCCCACAACCAGACCAGGAGTGTCTACCTGGCGGTGTTGAAAAAGGGGGAGCCGTCACCATTTGCCCCTGAGAGTGATGATGAAAAGATAGAGGCAGCAAGACCGGATGGGTCAACTGATTCTGCACCTTCTGGCGGCAGACAGGCAGACAACAAGCCTACTACCGAAACGGTGATCGATTTTGAAGGCATAGACCAGCGCATCCTTGCACTGCCCATATCCAACAGGAATATTTTGAATATAGTTGCGGGGAAGGCAGGCTTCTTGTTTGTTTTGGAAGGCGGGTCTGGGGGGCGTGGCCCCGGTGGAGGCGGCTCAACTTTACACAAATTTGACTTGAAGAGGCGCAGGCTAGAAAGGATTACGGACAATGTGCAGGGTTTTACGCTTTCGGCCAATGCTGATAAGGCACTGTGGCGGATGGGGGGTAACTGGATCATTGCTTCGCCCGATCAGGCACCCAGGCCCACAGATACAAGGCTAAGCCTTAACGAAGTTGATGTCAGGATTGATCCTAAGGCGGAGTGGGTTCAGATGTATAAGGAGGCGTGGCGCATCCAGCGGGACTACTTCTATGACCCTGGACACCACGGTCTGGATATCAAAGCTGCTGAGGCAAGGTACGCAAAATACCTTGACGGGCTGAATAGTCGCGCAGATTTGAATTACCTCTTTGAAGAAGTGTTTGGGAACCTCACTGTCGGCCACTTGTATGTCCGCGGGGGTGACATGCCTTCTGTGAGAAGCATCCCAGGCGGGCTGCTTGGGGCTGACTACAAGATTGAGAATGGTAGGTATCGTATTTCAAAGGTTTACAACGGTGAGAACTGGAACCCAGAGCTGAGGGCACCGCTCACGGAGCCAGGTTCAGAAGTGAATGTTGGTGAGTACATACTGGCTATCAACGGAATTGAACTTACGGATAAGGGCAATCCCCACAGACTCCTTGAAAACAAATCGGGTAGGCAGGTGGTCTTGCGGGTGGCGACTGACATCAACGGTAAGAATGCCAGGGATGTGACTGTAATTCCAGTCAGCAATGAAAACAGCTTACGCAATTTGGACTGGATTGAGTCCAACCGCAGACGCGTGGCCCAGGCTTCCGGGGGGCGACTGGCGTACGTATGGCTCCCTGATACTTCACAGGGCGGCTACAACAACTTCAATCGCTATTGGTTTGCCCAACTGGACAAGGACGGTGCGGTGATTGACGAGCGATTTAACGGTGGCGGTAGTGCCGCGGACTACATAATTGATTACCTGAAGCGGCCCATTAATAGCTACTGGGCTGTACGGGACGGCAAAGACTGGCGGCAGCCCTTTGGCACGATGCCTGGGCCAAAAGCCATGCTCATCAATGAAAATGCTGGTAGTGGTGGGGATTACATGCCATGGCTGTTCAAGCGCTACGGTCTTGGCCCCCTTGTTGGCAAGCGTACCTGGGGTGGTCTGGTTGGCATTGGTGGATATCCTACGCTTATGGACGGCGGATCAGTAACTGCCCCCCATTTTGCTTTTTATTCGCCCGAAGGTAGGTTTGGCATCGAAAACGAAGGTGTTGCGCCAGATGTTGAAGTTGACCTGGATCCTAAGGTATGGAGAGAGGGCAGGGATGCCCAACTCGAAAGGGCAATCAGCCTGGTGATGGAAGAACTAAGGAAAAATCCGCCCGTCCATATGAAGAGGCCTGACTATCCCAGATATGTCCGTTGAAGGTTGATTTTGTTGAAACTAATACCAAGTTGTGTCCAGCAAAGTTGATGCAGCTTGGTATAGCAGTTTAACTATTTGTAGTTCAACTGCTATGCCAGGATTTGCCTGCAAATCATGGCCGTTTGTTGTTCATAGGCGGGCTTGGCTCGCCGTCAATGAACAACAAAAACGTAAATAGCTATATTGTGTTATCAGGGTGAATACATGCAGGTTTTGGTAATAGGTTCGGGGTATGTGGGCTTGGTGGCTATTGTTGGGTTTGCAGAAGCCGGGCACAGGGTACTGGGTGTTGACGTTGATGTATCCAAAATAGAGCAGCTGAAAAAAGGGAAGAGTCCTATTTATGAGCCGGGTCTTGAAGACTTGTTGTCAAAACATCTAGCGTCTGATGCCATCAGGTTTTCTACAGAAATGCGTGATGGTATTGCAACTGCAGATGCCGCGTTTATTTGCGTAGGCACACCCCAGAGCGAAGATGGCAGCGCAGATCTTCAATATGTTCTTGCCTGTGCCAGCGAAATGGGGTCTGCCATGTCAGAGCAGAGAACAGAGGATGCCCTGCCGTTAATCGTGGTTGATAAAAGTACAGTTCCCGTTGGGACGGCCTCAAAGGTCGCAGCAACTATTCGTTCCAGGACCGACAGAGCTTTTGAAGTTGTTTCAAATCCAGAGTTTTTGAGGGAAGGCAACGCTATTGAGGATTTTATTTATCCCGATCGCATAGTGATAGGCTGTGACACTGATTTTGCAGACGGTGTAATGCAAGCACTATATGGCCCTTTGGTGAAGGCAGCAAAGGAAAAACTTCCAAATGGAGGCCGTTGGTTCAGGATGGATCCTCAGAGTGCGGAATTGACCAAGTACGCTAATAATGCGATGTTGGCTCTCAAAATCAGCTTCATTAATGAAATTGCCAATTTGTGTGAGGCAGTTGGGGCCGATGTGGATTTTGTCAAAGTAGGAATAGGAGCCGATCACCGCATCGGGCCATTTTTTATCAATCCTGGCCCAGGCTTTGGAGGTAGCTGTTTCCCCAAGGATCTCCAGGCACTATTAAAGACAGGGAGGGAAAACGGCCTTCCGCTCCTGTCGTTAAATGCTACCGTAGAAGCAAACCGCAACCAAAAACAGGTTTTGGCGCGCAAAGTTCACCTTCACTACAATGTTCAACCCTACGACCCATTCCCACTTTCTGGAAAGTGCATTGCGGTTTTGGGACTCGCCTTCAAGGCACATACCGATGACATCAGAGAGACTGTTGCCCTGGAACTGATAGGCCACCTGTTGCAGATGGGGGCTGATATCGTGGTGCATGATTTTGAAGCCATACCGAATGCCAGAAAAATTTTTAACGACAAAATCAATTATTCCGACAGTCCGATAGATGCATGTCAAAACGCTGATGCTGTAATAATTTGTACCGAGTGGCCCCAGTATGCTAAAATAGATTTGGATCGACTTGCATCCGTTATGAGGAGTGCCACCATGTTTGACGGACGTAACCTTTTCCGTCCCGAAGACATGAGGGCAAAGGGCTGGACTTATCACAGCATTGGCAGAGTGTCTGTTTATCCCTAATAATTGGTAAGCATAAAAAGGAGATTTTAATGGGTAATTTAGGTTTTACCGAGATGCTTCTGATTGGCATCGCATTGCTAATTTTCTTTGGCCCGAGTCGCCTACCCGAACTGGGTAAGTCACTCGGAAAGGGAATACAGGAATTTAAGAAGGCCAGCCGTGAACTTACAGACTCTGTCAAAGAATCTATTAGCGAAGGCGAAGAAAAAAAATAGGCGGTCTGTTTTGAAGGAAGCCATCGGGCTGCCAAAAATTTTTTTAGCGTATCCGCTTTAGGTCGATGTAACGTGTCTGAATCAGAGACAAAAGTACAGCAAATGAGTTTTTGGGGCCACCTGCAGGAACTTAGGGTGCGCCTCATCAGGTGCGTAATCATTCTGGCAGCTGGTTTTTGTGTCACATACGCCTTTAGATTCCGCATCTGGGATTGGGTTCAAAAGCCGCTCGTAGAAATATACCTGTTGCAGCTGAAACTGCATGAAATGCCGATACCTGAGGTCTTTGAACCCTTCTCATTTACAGGGGTTTCAGAGCCATTTTTTTCACTGTTGCGTGTGGCATTCTGGGCTGCAGGCTTCCTGGCGGCTCCATTGATTTTTTATCAGGTGTGGGCATTCATCCGCCCAGGTTTATACGAGCGCGAAAGAAAGATGGTTATCCCTTTTGTCTTTGCGACCACTTTTTGTTTTTTAAGCGGTGCGGCATTTGCTTATGTTTTTGCCTTTAAGTCGATTGCAGGGATACTACTGGAACAGGCAATTACAGCTGGCTTAAGGCCAAATCTTAAGCTGGATGAATATTTGGACTTATTCATCAACACAATTGTCGGGACTGGCCTTGTATTTGAAATGCCTGTGCTGGTTTATTTTTTGGCGAGATTCAGGCTCGTTACCGCAAAATGGATGCTGAAATATTGGCGACATGCCTCAATACTGATAATGGTTGCGGCAGCATTTATCACTCCAGGGGATATTCTGGTAACAACTGTATTCTTAAGCCTGATGATGATTGCTCTTTACTTTATTTCCGTCCTCGTGGCCTGGGTTGCCCAACCCAAAGTGAAGCCAGGTAGTTGAAATATATAGTGGTTCCACTATCTGCAACTGAAACTGCTACAATTGAAATAGTCAAACCTAACGCAGGTTTTGGCTGTCTGCAATATTCGGAGGAACATGGATGAATTTTGTTTTGTTGCAGGGAGTAAACATCAGGGATGTTGTGGTCAGTGGAAGCATGGTCGCAAAGGTTGTGCTGATGATCCTACTTTGTTTTTCTGTCTCCAGCTGGGTCATTATCCTTCAAAAGGCAATACTCTTTCAGAGGAGCAGAGGTGCCTCTGAGAAGTTCAGAACCGCCTTTCGAAAGGCAACTGATTGGCGTGACTTTAAGCAGCAGAGTACCCGTTATTCTCTCAGTCCCCTCTTGGGCCTCTTTCTGGCTGGCTATGCAGAAGTCATATTTCAGTTGCGTAGTTCTGTCCCTGGAACTAAATCCCAGCTACGCAATATGGAGGCAGTGGAAAGGTCACTTCAAAGAGCTTCAGTCGTGGAAATGGGACGTATGGAAAAATCTATGGGAGTCCTTGCTACTGTTGCCGCAGTCAGTCCCTTTATAGGCTTGTTTGGGACAGTATGGGGCATCATTGAGGCATTCCAGCGCATTGGGGCAATGGGCAACGCCAATCTGGTGACAGTGGCTGTTCCTATTGCCGAAGCTCTCGTGGCTACAGCCCTCGGTTTGATCGCTGCTGTTCCTGCCTTAATGGCTTATAATTTTTTTCAGAGCCAGCTAAAACAATGGCAGACAGAGATTGACGACTATTCGCTTGAGTTTATAAGCCTGAGTGAGCGAAATTTTACTGAAACAAAGTGATTGGCTACTCAATTGACAAAACCATTTTTGTGACTCTT
>Ga0082212_10008496_pt1 | contig 13399 bp, 10 predicted proteins | sample TergutNt197P3_FD_71548 | JGI IMG/M metagenome (GOLD analysis project Ga0082212, IMG submission 71548) | Neocapritermes taracua P3 segment gut microbial communities from Petit-Saut dam, French Guiana - Nt197 P3 | ecosystem: Host-associated > Arthropoda: Insects > Digestive system > Gut ... | reverse complement strand
AAACTGCGGCAAGGACGCCGCAGTTCGCGAGTGGAACAGGATTGTGGCTCCGAGCGGCGAGAAATGCAATTGCAGTGGCTGATTCAAGGCGACGCAAATCGGTGTTTTCATTCTACGTTAGGCGCAGCCTATCCCGCAAAGCTCAAGGGAGCGGCGCGCCAAGACCTCCAGCGCGTCCACATACCCTACCAACAGTCCGAAATCACGCTTTATCAGCGACAGTTCAGTACACCCCAGCACGACAGTCTCAGCCCCGTTTGCCCTCAACTCATCGGCTGCGGATGTAAACCTGCCGATATCTACAGGCTTGTTCGCCTTTACATCATCATATATCAAACTCATGACCACCGCCTGCGAACGCTCCGACAGGACTACGGCGTGGATCCCCCGTTCTTCCATCTCCCTGCTGAACATACCGCTTGCTATCGTACCATCGGTAGCCATCAAACCGGCGCATTTGACTCCTGAAACCTCCAAGTATCCGGCCGTTTCTCTTATCATGTTAATGAGCGGGACGCCGATCCCATGTGATAACTCGTCAAAAAAAGAGTGCGAAGTCACGCACGGGATGGCGATGATATCCGCGCCCAGCCTTACAAGCTCACACCCCGTCGCGATAATCAGCGGTATCGGGCTTTCCGCGCTCTTGTCCAGGATGTAAGCGGTACGATCCGGTATCGACGGGCGGCTTATAATAAACGTTTCGAGATGCTCCTGATCTGTGCCTACATTCGGTATTCTTGTGAGCAACTCATAAAAATACGCGGTGGCGGCAGGCCCGATACCCCCGATTACACCGAGTTTTTTCCGCTGACTGTTATCATGCCCGTTTTGATTTTGCTTATTTCCCATCCTAACCTTCATCCCGCCGCATTTCATTCATACTCAACACTCAACACTCAACACTCAACACTCAACGCTCCCTGCTCAACCCGTTCCCATGAAGCAGCCCCTCTGAAATATCAGGAACCAGCGTCGGAATCTTTTCGGGCGGTTCCGGGTCGTCGCCGACCACACGCGGATAAAGTGATTTGTCGTACACGTAGTAGTTCGGCACTTGCGGTATCAGCCTTGTAAACTCCTCCGCCTGGACACTGGTAAACATGAAGTTGTTGACCCGTTCCCTGGTCGGCGTAGCGTCAAAATGGTACCAACCGGTCCCGACATCAATAAGGTTCCAGTAATGCGCCGTATACCCTCCGATACGTGTAATGCGCATATTAGGTATCTCAGCCCTTGTCAGCAGGACTTCCGCCACAGCGTAAAACGTGAAGCAGTCTCCTTGTCTCGTCCTGAACCCGGCGTAAGCGCCGTCGATAGTGTTCGTCTTTTCCGAGCTGTATGAGTACGTAATATTCGAGCGTATCCAGTTATGGATACTCCTCGCCTTATCATAAAGGCTCATCTCCGGCTTCGTTATCCCCGCCAGGATATTATCAGCGATTTCGTAGACGATCTCGGTGTTGAGCTCTATGACCGATATAGTAACGGTCACTGACGCAGTGTTTCCGGCGGAATCGACCGCGCTGTATATTACCTCATATTCGCCGGATACATAAATATTCACCGCGCTGCTGTCCACCGTAAAACTGACCTCGCCGTCGACGTCGTCATATGCCGACACTCCGGCCCTGTACGCTATGCTGCTCCCGACGAAAACCGTTTTGTCCTCCGCGCCGGTGATAACGGGCGGTTCCAAATCGGCGATCAAATCCGGCCCATCAGTGTCGTCTTCCGGCGCCGCCTCCGGCATGACCGCTTGCGCATTATCTTCAGGCGCCGTTTCTGTTCCTGACGCTTCGCTTATTTGTGCTGTGTCAGAGTCCGGATCCGTAACTCCGGCAGAGCCGTCTTCCGGGAAATCACCGCCGCTAGCGGCAGGCGCGGCTGCGCTGGCATCCCCTCCGTTGGATCGGGCGTTCAGCGGTGTTGAACTGAACACGGCTATCATCGTCCCCAATACAACCACAGTTATGAGGATAGCGACTGTTATTTTCAGATATTTCTTTATGGTGCGCCGCCCCCTCTCATCAACCTTTGCTGTTCATATGAGTATATAATGGCGGCGTTTGGATTACAATAGTTTTTTGTCAAGTCCTCCGGAGCAGCTCATGCAAGCTCCGGTTTCTTCCGATAATACAAATGTGAGCTGCGCCCACATAAGTACGTCACCGCTCCGGGAGGAAATCGTTATGCGTGTGCCAACTGTTTCAAAGATAAATACCCGGCAGCAGCAGAATCCGCATAACTCGCAAAATACAGTCAATGCCATAACCGGCAAATCCGCCGCCGCGAAATCGTTCGAGGACTGTCTAAAGTCGTTTTATCAGCAACGGGACTCGCAAAAAAAGGCACGCTCCACTGAATATAAAACAGAAGACGTGTCCATTGAGCTTTCCGCAAACGACAGCACACTGCCGGAACCTGACATAAAGCATATAGATATAAAACGGTAGCCGCGGCTGCAGCAACCCTAACTCCTAACTCCTGACCCCTAATTCCCGGTTGAGCCGAAACCGCCGCCGCCGCGCGGCGTTTTGTCAAGATCGCCGCTCAGCGTAAGCTCCGGAAGTTCGCATCTTGCTATCACCATCTGAGCGATACGGTCGCCGTCGTTTACAGAAAACTGGGCGTCCGACGTGTTTTTCAACCCGACTATGATCTCACCCCTGTAATCAGAGTCGATGACGCCGACACAGTTCGCCGGTATTACGCCGTGCTTTATCCCAAGCCCGCTGCGCGCGTATACAAAAGCCGCATAGCCCGGGTCGAGCGCAATCGCCAGACCTGAGCCTATCATGCGCGTTTCACCAGGCGGGATAACAACGGCTTCACTCAGGCAAGCCGAGATATCAAAACCGACGCTGCCCGCGGTTTTACGCGCGGGCAGTTTCGCGTTCTGATTGATGAGTTTGACTGGCAAGCGCTTCATAAAACTAATACCTACCGATATTTCTGGCCGCAAAAAACGCTTCGCTTGTCGCGTCCGTGATATTTCGCGGCGAAACACAGTCGCCGAGCATATAAAACTCCGGCGCGCAGTTACCTAGCGCGGCGGCTTCTTCGCGCAGCGGAGCCTGTCCTACGGCATATACGACCGTATCCGCGTCATATGTCTTAACCGCGCCCCCGGCGTCACACTCGACGCCGGACGGCGTTATCTTTTTTACCGCCGAATTAAAGTCGATCTCAAGGCCACGTTTCCTTATCTCGGCTTTCAAGCCGGGCATGTGCAGAAAATTCCCGCCGTCGCTGATATGCCCCAGCATTTCGACGATCCTTACCTTGCGCCCTTTGTCAATAAGATGTAACCCCAGCTCGACGCCTACAAGCCCCGCGCCCAGGATAACGACGTTTTGACCGACACGATCCAATCCGGTATATGCGTCCTGCGCCGCCATGACGCCGGGCCGGTCTATGCCGGGAATGCCGGGTTTTACAGGGACGGCGCCCAGAGCCGCGATTATCACATCCGGGCCCAATTGCGCCGCAAGCTCCGGAGTCACTTCAGTATCCAACCGCAGGTCGATCCCGGATTTTTTGACCGCCGCCTCCTGTTGGTCCAGATAGTATTCAAGTTTTTCTTTAAAGCCGACGCCTTCTTCACAGCGCAGCACGCCGCCCAGCCGGGCGCCTTTTTCGCAAAGAATCACCTCGTGCCCGCGCCCCGCGCATGTAAGGGCCGCCTGCATGCCGCCTACGCCCCCGCCGACGACCAGAACCTTTTTCCTTATCGCGGGCGGTATGTCATATCTCATCTCGAGCTCGCGCCCGCTTTCCGGGTTTATGGCGCAGTACGGCTGGCCGTATTTCATCTCGTTTGAGAAGCAAGCCAGGCACCGCATACACCTCCGCGCTTCTTTTTCACGCCCCGCGCGGGCTTTGAACGGCAGGTCCGGGTCGCAAATCAGCGCGCGCGCCGCTTCGACTACATCGGCTTTGCCTGTCGCGATGATCTCATTCATAAGCTCCGCGTCAGAAAGCGCGCCGATTGCGGCTACGGGGGTTTTGACGTGTTTTTTTACCTCCGCCGCAAAATGAACGTTGCAGCCGTCTTCGAGGAACATGCTCGGGTGTGTCACGGCGAAAACTTCCTCGACCTCGTGATTTCCGGCTGACACCTGGATAAGGTCGACGCGCCCGTCAAGCTGCTTTGCTATCGCGATCCCCTCGTCTATGTCAAACCCGCCGTCATAGCACTCGGAGCCGCTGATCCTTACTTCTATAGGGAACCCTGCGCCAACGGCTCTGCGTATCGCCCTGCACACCTCGATAAGAAGCCGTGCGCGGTTTTCAATATCAGGGCCGCCCCATTTATCCGTCCTTGTGTTTGTGATCGGTGAAAGGAACTGATGCAGCATCCAGCCGTGGCCGGCGTGTACGGTAACCATGCCGAATCCGCATCTTTTTGCAAGCGCGGCCCCCTCCGCGTATTTACTTATCGTGCGCTCGATGATCCCGTCGTCCATCGGGCGGATCGACCTGCCCTCGATTTCGCATTCGACAGGGCCGTATGCGATCCCTGCAGGTTCCGCGCCGTACATAGCCAGCGCGCGGTTTGCGTACATGCCGGTGTGCGCCAGTTCGAGCGAAGCCACCGCCCCGTGTCGCCTGATCGCAGCGGCTACGTTGGAAAGATTCCTCCCGACACCCATGCCCGGGGCGTCGAGGCAAAAATGCCCGTCGCCGCCCTTGCCGAGCTCGCCGTCGACTATGCCTTCAAATGTCGCGACGCTGGCGGCGCCGCCCATAGCTTTCCTGCCGTAATAAGCCGCTGCGCCTTCATTGAGGCGCCCGTCGCCGTTCGTGTTCTGATATCCCGTAGGCGACGCGAATATCCTGTTGCGGAAGAACTGTTTCCCCAAAACAACAGGCGAGAATAAATACGGATATTTAGAAATATACACAAATACCTCCCGTTTACCCTGCTGTGTGTTGCAGGCTCAGTGGTTATAAGGCGACGCAATCGTCTCATTATACCTACCTGACATGGTAACTATAACGTCATCTGTATTTTTCCAGCGTTTCGAACATCGCGTCGAGGTTCTCCCTTTTTGCGTTCTCCAGGCAGCCGTTGAAGTCAAAAATATACCCGCCGCCGGGCGCGCACGTGTCGATAAGGTATTTGCAGTAATCGACCACAGCTTCCCTTTTCCCGAACTCCATCATAGCAATCGGTAGGTTGCCCGCAATACAGGCCGTGCCTCCGAGTATGCGCTTGGCTTCTTTCATATCTACTGTCTCAAAGTGATAGAGCACTTTACCCTTCGGGACGTCGGCCAATTGCTCAAGGCGGCTGTTGTACCTGCCTTCCGTATAAAGGTAAGGCGTGACTCCGATATCGATCAAAGCATCGATGATTTTTCTGAGCGGCTTCCAGTAGAGTTTTTCGTACTGTTTCGGGCTCATGAAGCCATCCATACCTTTATGGAACGGGAAAAACACGCGCTTGACAGGCATTGGCACGACGCGGAAATACTGCATGGCGGCGATCTGCTGGTCCGCGAACATATCGCACGCGGCCGCTATCTCGTCCTCATATTCAAGCAGGTCTTCCATTATGCCGATAGTCCCGCGGAAATAGTCGCCCAGGATATCATACGGGGCTTGCGATATTCCGCTCATCATTGGCGGGAAGCCCATTTCGCCGAGTTTGGCGGAACAGCCTAGAAACGCGGCGGTCGCTTCGGCGTCGAGCTTGCCTATCTGCGCAAGCGTCTCATACATGCCGAGCATTTCCGGCGAATAGAGCGGGGACAACAGACTCGTGCTCAAGACCACGGTAGGGGTGAAATTGACCCCTCCGAACCCTTTCAGGTTTGAAAACGCCCTCGGGATGTATTTCCGCATCATAAACCCGGTATAGTCGCCCAGCAGCTCCGGGTATTCCTCAGCCAGCATATACTCATGTTCGATCACCTGATGCGAGCTGATATTCGCTACTTTTGTCCCCGGCCGCCCCGGCCAGTCTATCATCGTAGAGCCCGCCAGCTCGTTTGCAACGCCGCTCGTGAAACCGGAGCACGTGTGGGCGTCGCACATGGGGTAATCCCTGTAGAAGCTCAGGAACGCCTCCCCCGCCGTCTCATAATCATAATAGAGGTTTCTGTAGTCGGAACCGTTCAATCGCTGTGTAACGGAAGCAAAGAACGGCGCAACAGGAACCTTGTCCGGCTCTTTCAGGGCGATCGCATCTTCCGTGCGCCGCAGCTTTTCGTTGAATTGAACAGAATTATCACTTGCTGACATCGATTTCCCTCCCAACAATAAAACATTGTAGTCCGTCAGAGATCCTTCGCGGGCTAATGGTGACAAAAATCAAGGTTACCAGAGACTCCCATATGTTATCAATCTGTGACCCTGTCTGCCTCCGCGCTTGCTTTCAGCGCTTTTGCCCTGGCGTTTTCGCGGAAATAGTCGAGTATAAGCGCGGCTATGAGCAGCAGCCCCTTCGCCACGATCTGTAAATATGGGTTAAAGCCGGCGACGACCAGCCCGTTTTGAAAACTTGTAAGCAGGATTATACCTATAAAGACGCCGAGCATGTTGCCCGTGCCGCCCGTAAACGCCACCCCGCCTAAAATGACCGCCGTTATCGCGTCGAGGTCCGACCCCGAAACCGCGGTTGCCGAGCCCATCTGCATGCGCGACGCGAACAAGATACCGGCGATACAAGCGATCACGCTGTTATTTACAAACAGTATGGTCGTTATCTTGTTCGGGTTGATCCCTGCAAGGCGCGCCGCGTTCGCGTTCCCTCCTGTCATATAGACCCGGCGCCCGAACCCCGTCGCATTCAGTATTATGCCATATACGAGAAGGAGTATAACGGCAATAAAGAACGGAAGCGGGAATATCCACAGGTTTGTCGAGCCCAGCGACAAAAAGGCCGCGTAATTCTGCTTGCCGATCGGTACGTTCTGCGCGTTCGTCAGGAGGAGCGCCGCCCCGGCGTAAGCGGTACTGACTGCGAGCGTGGATATGAACGGGACGAACTTCATGACATTGACAAAAAACGCGTTGATAAAACCTGTCGCGGCGCCGAAAACAAGCACGATTATAAGGGCAGGTACCCAGGGGTATTCGGCTTTGAGCAGAAGCGAGATGATGACTCCTGCCATCATGCCCGTGTTCCCGGCCGATAGGTCGATTTTCCCGCCTATCAGCAGGCACGCGATACCGACCGCAAGTATCCCCGTCACAAAAGCTGAATTAAATATGTTCCTGATATTGCCAAGGGAAAGATAGTTCTTATTTATGATCCAGAACACGCAAACCGTGACCGCCAGAACAATGACCAGGGTAAACTCTTTCTTGTTGACAACCCTCTTTACCACAGACCCCACCCCCTACTCTTTCATCGAAAGGCCGACGACATGCTCTTCTGTCGCCTCATGCCTCGGAACCTTGCCCGTGATCCGCCCGTTATGCATCACGATGATGTTGTCGCTGACATTGAGCACCTCGGTAAGCTCGGAAGATATAAAAATCACGCCGATCCCCAGCGAAGCGAAGTCGTGGATCATCTGGTAAACCTCTGCCTTTGCCCCGACGTCTATACCCTTGGTCGGCTCGTCGAGGATCAGAACTTTCGTGTGCATCATCTCCGACGTCCAGCGCCCTAAAATCGTTTTCTGCTGGTTACCGCCCGACAGTTCGACAGTAAGCTTTTCCGTCGTCGGCGTCTTGATCGAATATTTACTCACCGCCGCAGCCGCGAGGCCTTCCTCGGCTTTTACGTCCATGAACAAGCCTTTTTTCATCTTGGACAGGACCGGTATGCTTATATTGTCCCTGACCGACCTGTTAAGCACAAGCCCCTGCTCTTTTCTGTCCTCCGGGCAAAGCGCGACGCCCGCGTTGATCGCGTCCCGGGGAGATTTGAAACTGACAGGTACCCCTTCAAGGCGTATCTCGCCGGATATGATTGGGTCGGCGCCGAATATTGCGCGCATGACCTCGGTACGGCCCGCGCCGATAAGCCCCGCGAACCCAAGGACTTCGCCCTGCCTGAGTTCAAAGCTGACGTCATGCACGTCGTCGGTCTCGAGGTTGTTTACCTCAAGAAGCACATCGCCCATTTTGTCGTTCCTTCTGAGGTTGGCGTATGTGTCGCCTATATCGCGCCCGACCATTGCCTTAACAAGCTCGTTTTCTTCGGTCTCGGAAGTCTTCAGCGTCTTCACGAGCTGTCCGTCTTTCAGGACTATTATCTCATCCGTTATCTGGAAAATCTCCGCCAAACGGTGTGATACGTAAATGATTATCTTCCCGCGTTCTTTAAGCTGCCTAATCAGTTTGAAGAGTATCGTGATCTCCTTGTCGGTCAGTGGCGCCGTAGGCTCGTCAAATGCTATGATATCAGAGTCCCGCCTGTACGCTTTCATGATCTCGATCATCTGCTGGTGCGCTACGGAAAGCTGCCCGACAAGGTCCGTCGGCTTTATCGACAGACCGAAAATGTCAATGATCTCCTGTGTTTTACGTTTCAAATCGGCCTTTTTGACAAAACCGAATCTGTTCTCGTGGAGGTCGTCGAGGAACACGTTTTCCATGACGCTCATCTCGCCTATAAGCTGGCGTTCCTGATAAATAACGCTGATACTCGCTTTGATCGACTGGTAAGGCGACGCGAAATGCCTGGCTTCGCCGTTTATCCTTACTTGCCCTTCATCCTGGTGCAGGTCGCCGCTGAGTATTTTAAGCAGCGTGCTCTTGCCCGCGCCGTTTTCCCCCAGCAAAGCGCTCACTTTGCCTCCTTCGACCTGAAAACTGACATTATCAAGCGCTTGAACCCCGGGGAACGCTTTGCTTATGTTCGCAAACTCAAGAACTTGCTTCACTGACTTGCCCTCCCTTGCGGATACCGGCTTTCTTTGCGCGGCTGTTTGAGAAGTAGTCTATCGACAACGCGAGCAGAAGCAAAATCCCCGACGCCACGCCGCGCCAATAAGGGGACCAGCGCATAATGATAAGCCCGTTGTTGAAAGAGTTGATGATGAGCAGGCCCAAAAAACAACCCAGCATATTGCCTGAACCGCCGCCGAAAGATATCCCGCCGAAAATAACAGCAGTAACTGCAGGGAACGAGTAGCTGTTCGTTCCGTCAAGGTTCCCCTGCTTCAGATGCGCCGCGTGCAGCATCCCCGCAAACGCGCCGAGCATCCCGCTGTTTATGAAAAGAATATATGAAAGGCGCTTAGGGTTGAGCCCGGCAAGGCGCGCCGCTTCCCTGTTCCCGCCGCTGAGATAAATGCTTCGCCCGAACTGCGTTTTCGCCAGCACGATTCCATAGACCAGAATGAGAATGATTGAAATCACTACAGTGACCGGTATAAGGTCCCAAAACCTGTATGTTCCGAGCCAACTGAAGACCGGGTGGTCGATAACGATCGTCTGCCCGTTTGGGATTATATAGGTCAGCCCTTTCGCGACAAACGACCCTACCGCGAGCGTCGCTATAAAACTCTGGATCCTGAACTTATTGACCAGCACAGCGTTTATCAGCCCGAATACGCCCCCGAGCAGCAGGCAGACGATCATAACGATATACCAGGGTATGCCTCCCCCCGCCATAAGCGTCGCCATAGTAACACCCGACGTAGTGCCGATATACCCGGGTGAGAGGTCGACTTCGCCGGAAATTATCAGCAGCGCCACCGCGATAGCGAATAAAATAAAAAGCACCATGGAATCCAAAATGCTGGTTATGTTTTTAACCCTGAGAAATGAGTGATTTGGTGAAAAAAACCAGAATAAAACCATGATCAAAATCAGTATGCATAGTAATGTAAACGTCTTTGACCTCAGGAACTTTCCGGCTCTGCGCGCAATATCCATGAGTTTTGCCTCCGATCGCTCGTCAGTAATGCGTATGGCGGCCAAGAATGCATAGATAACTCGGCCGCCATAATTGTAATGCTTGCAGTAGGTTTAGTCAACAGCAGATTTAGTCTCTGACAGACCCGTATGATACGGTTTCTACAGCCCTGATTCCGCCCTGACCTTGTCAAAGAACGCCTGATAGGTGTCTATCGTCAGGATCGAAACTTCCATTTCGAAGTATGTGTACAAATCTGTCGGCTTACGGATGGTCGACCATAGCGTTTCGGCTGTCGACGTGCCGTTCAGAATGGAAACCATTCCGCAAAGCGCCGGGGCGGCGTACTGCAGTGCGTCTGTCGCTATGCAGGACACAAAGGCGCCGTCGTAACCATTTCTCCAAAGCGCGCTCAGCACATCGCTGTTTGCCGTCGTAATGAGGACTTTGCTGTCGATCCCTAATTGCTGAGCGGCGCGGTCCGCAGCCACCGCATAAAGCTCAAGGCAGGACGGGACAAACCAGTATTCGACTTCCGGGTGCGCGGCAAAAGTCGCCGAAGCCAAATCGTAACCTGTCTCTTCATTCAAACCGCCCGATACGCCGTCCGCCACGAACATTCCGGCGTTATTCGGGATAAGCTTCTCGAAAGTGGCCCAGGCGGCAAGATGCCTCTCGTGAAAGTCTATATTCGGCGAGAACGTATAGTCCAGGAGGCCGATCTTTGAAGTGTCTATCTCGCCCCAGTATTTTTTATAATTATCAAAAAGCCATTGGGTCATCATATCTCCGATCGTAAAGCCTTCCATGCCGATGAGCGGCACTATCGAGCTTCCGCTCGAATCGCGGACGGAGTTAAGGATGCCTATGTACGGAAGCCCGGTATCGTCGAGGACTTCCTTGATACGCATATTAGCTGTGGCGTCGATGACGATGATGAACCCGTCCATCCCCTGCTCGGCGTAAATCTCGATCGTACGGAGCAGGTCTTCGATATCGCTGTTGGCGCAGTACGGGGTGATCTTGATGTTCAGCACCGACTCCAGCTCCATCATTGCGTTTTCAATGTTCTGGAACAGGGCCATCGGCCTCATGTATGACCAAACAATGTTGTATGTCCTTCTGGAGTATGGGTCTACTCCGTCTGTGAAAAAGCCGATGGAGTTCGCGTTGACCGACGGGTCTCCCGGAACGACCGGTGCGTCGCCGGGCTCGTCTCCGCCTGCAGGGGCGGGCGCAGGGGCGGGCGCGCTCGAGGTCCCCGGGTTACTCGAAGGTGCAGGGGCAGGAGCCTGTGACTGCGACGGCGCCGTACTTGCGCCGCCTGCGGCAGGGGTATCGGTTTTTGTGTCTTTGTTGCACGCAACGAGCGTGAACACCATGAGTACTGCGATAAATAGCGCTATGATCTTTTTCATTTTCATCCTCCTGTATAGTATTTTCCCTTAATTTGACTTTTGATTATACTTTCCTGCATTTCTCAACTTTAAGATACTTTATGCCTTGACTATGCTACCACACTTGCACATTATCAGTCATTTACACTCGGCAAAATTCTGGGCGCCATTTTTATTCATTTCGCACAACGATCGAACTGATCCCGAATATTCTATCGACAATAATCGCACAATCGATGCAAAAAGTATACACTATTTCTAAATTTTTTGCAAAAACAATCTTATGCCATATGACCAACATTGCGTTTTGCCAAAACCTGCCCTCTTTTGCCAAGTCAACGACCCCGGCGACTGTGCAAGCCGGGGCCGTTGATAATGGGTTGCTTTACGGTGTGATATAGCAAGCGCGGATCTGATCGTTTCCCTTTGTGTCTACATAGACATAGTAGTCTCCGACACTGTAAGTACCGGCGGCGTTATTGCTGATCATGACAGATACTTCATAATCTGTCGTAGTTCCGTCATGATGATGCTCCGTAACGGTGATCCAGAGCCGGTTCTGATTGCCGTTCAGCTTTTCAACGAACGCAGCCGCGGTCACGGAGTCTATCGCTTTCGCTTTAGCATAACCGCAAGCGTTGAACCAATCGGTTATTGTGTCATCATACGAACCGTCGCTGTAATCTGCTATAGCCCCGAAGCTGAATGCCGTTGAGTTATAGCTGTTTGGAGTAGTGACATTGAAATTCGCAGGTTTATCGTTGTAGATCCTCGTGTACGTCGTCGGCGCCACGCCTTCGCGCGCTGCGGTGTTTGTCGGATAAATGTTATTATTCGACAGTATCGTATTTGCATGCCCTAATGTTACGACTGTCGTTACGCGGGACAGCGGGTTAGCGCCTATGTCCTTCATATTAATGACAGCTTCCCACAAATACCTTGCGCCGCCCAGCTTGTCCATCGTATAGGCGTGTTCGTCGCTCACACCGCCGGCTGCTGTTCCGCCATAATAAAGTGTTCCTGCTACCGACCCCATGCCGGGGTTATATGCCGACGGGCCTGTCATTCTAAACGGATCGCCTGCCCCATATTTCCACGCGCATGTAGTGTCATTTAATGAGTTTTGAAGCCAAATCGGTACGTCCTTAACCGAAATCAGCTTGTCCTCAAGACCTAGTTCAAATTCTGCATAGTCATCCACGAGTTGCCCTCCGCTGGGGAAGAACGCCGCTTGATTCGGGATAGCCGCTGCTATCAGATCAAGCTTTCCGAGCCTGGCAGCCTCGAACAGCGTAGACCACACAGCATAGCCGCCCGCAGAGTGGCTGCACAAGTACACCCTGTTCGGATCGACATTCGGGTAGTAGTCAAGTATCCATTCTATGTTCGCGAGTATCGACGCGGGCTGTGTTGCCTTACCTTTGTATTCTTCATCGCCTGCAGCATAACGCGGGTTCGAATCATACCTGTATCCGTTCAACCAGCTTTGACCGCCCATCGCGCCGGGTGTAGCGATTTCTGCTGTAGCTCGCATAGACACAACGTACGCCCCGTAAACGCCTTCAGTATCCGACTCAAATTCGTTTTGGTATCTCGTTACGCCGATAGTATAACCGTCATTACCCGCAACCCCGGTCTTGCTCCCTCCGCCACCGTTACCGTGGAAGAATATCAGGAGCGGATATTTCGCGTCCGACGGTTTCCCCTGCTCTACCGGGTCGTAAATAGAGAACTGTACCGGATATGGATTCTCTACTCCGTCATAACCGTAAACCGGGTCGCTCCACAGGACGCCTTCAGACCAGCCGCGATTGTAGTACGTGCTGCTTGGGTTACCGACGCCGGCGGCTTCGGTCAGGAATACCTCTGTCAGTGTCCTGTCCGTCATCGAGTTATAGTCGAATAGAACACGAACCGTATCATTGTTATCCAGTACCAAATCCTCTATGTCCTTCACGCCAAGCACTGTGCTCGCGTTGCTGCCCGCGATCGTATAGACCTTGGTGTTCTCGTCATATTTATATGTGTTGTGGATATCGCCATCCGGATTTCCAAACTGCCCGATCCTTATTGTTTTATTGACAAGGTCAGGCGCACCATAACCTGTGTAAGGATCAAACAGCAGCCTCGCAAAGTCGACTGCCACTCCATCTGCGTTGAATCCGCATATGTAGAGGCCGAC
>Ga0082212_10008495_pt1 | contig 13399 bp, 7 predicted proteins | sample TergutNt197P3_FD_71548 | JGI IMG/M metagenome (GOLD analysis project Ga0082212, IMG submission 71548) | Neocapritermes taracua P3 segment gut microbial communities from Petit-Saut dam, French Guiana - Nt197 P3 | ecosystem: Host-associated > Arthropoda: Insects > Digestive system > Gut ... | reverse complement strand
ATCCGTGAAGATAGGCCGCCCCCGGCAAAATGGGCAGGAAAATATTTTACAAAAATTCTTGCTTGCAGGAGGAGACTGTCGAACTTGGGCTAACGGATTGCAATACGGCCTAACGGGATGCAAATTTCATTTGGGGAGGTTGCGTTTTCTACCGAGCGATGCAATCCTAACGGAATGCCACGGAGGGACAAAATCTCTCTCATCTCCGGCATCGACATTCACTGTACGAAATAAAACGCACCGGCATCAATTTCCTCCGCAAAAAATAACCCCCAAAAAAAATTCCAATTCAGGGAGTGGCCAATCGGCGAATTATTGATTATATTACAATGAGTTGAATAGCAAATTTTTGTATTGACCCTAATATTTTCATTAATTCCCATGCAAATCGATAAAATTGATGCTTACGTGGTTCGTTTGCCGCTGAAAAAAGAAATGCGGCTGGCCGATATTCCCCTGACTTATATTGACTCGGTGTTTGTCCGGTTGACCGGCGGCGACCATGCCGGCTGGGGCGAGGTCATGCCGGGCAATGAGCCGGTTTTGACCGCCGCGTGGTCAAATTCCGTGTTTTTATGTCTGAAAGACTCGCTGATTCCGCGCGTCGGTCGCAACAATCACGTCAATTCCAGCAAGCAACTTGAGGAAATCGTCGGCCAAATTCGCGGCAACCGCCATGCCAAAGGGGTTCTCGACATGGCGTGGTGGGACTTGCACGCAAGAAAGCAGCAAAAGCCCTTGCACCAGATCATCGGCGGAACGCGACGCCAATTGCCGCTCGGGTTGACGTTCGACCGGATGGAATCGCACGAGGAATTTTTCGCCGAGTTGCAGCGTGCGGAGGACGACGGCTTCCGGCGGGTCACGTTGAAAATCCGGCCCGGCTGGGACATCAACATGCTGTCGGCGGTGCGTTCCGAGTTCCCGCGTCTGATGATCCAGTGTGACGTGGAAGGCGCGTTGAATATGGCAAGCCACAGCGACACGATTTATCGCTTTGACGATTTCTTCCCGACCATACTCGAACAGCCGCTTTCGGCGAGGGAATACGTCGGCCATGCGATGTTGCAGGACTCTTTACGGGTGCCGATCTGTCTCGACGAATCGGTCACGACCCTCAATGAGGCGGAAATTGTGATTGATTTGCACAGTGCGTCGGTGATTTGCCTCAACGCGGGACGAATCGGCGGGCTGACGACGGCCAAGGCGGTGCATGACTTGTGTGTTACCGGTGATGTGCTTTGCTACAGTGGTTGCAGTTTCCTTTCGTCGGTCGGCTACCGTCACGTTGCCGCAGTCGCGTCGTTGTCGAATTGCACGTTTCCGACCGACTACATGCGATCGGAGGAAATTCTCGAAGCCGATCCCGGCGTGCCGTTGCCGACGTGCATGGTCGATTTGAATGAAATCGATCTCGACTGCGAAATCAAAGGCGGCTACACCGACGCCCGCGTCGCCGACCTGTGGGACGAACCCGGCATCGGTTTCGACCCGGATATGGAGGTGATTGAGAAATATGCCATGAACCACTTCGCACTGGAGGCATGATGATAATAGCTGGTCACTTTTGAACCGGCAGGCGGAACGGAAACATTAGTTATTCGACTGGTCACAAACTTTCAATGGTTTATTCAGTAACACGTCACAGTGAAAATGCAGTGTCGGTCTCTTTATTCTCGGAACGGTTTTCGGTATTTTTTTCTGAACGGCCACTTGACCGGAGGATTTTGGTATAATTAATCGAAGAGATCAACAACGATTCACCTTTTTCGGAGGTTTCACCATGCAACACATTCGATTCGTTCTGCTGATAGCGATACTTTGTTGTGCGGCTTTATCGGGAAGAGCTTCGGCGCAGACAGCGGATACGGAGTTTTCGCCGTTATTCCCGTTTGTCATTTCGTTTGACTCGCCGGACAACATCACGAATATTTCGTCCCAAATCGATGTCCCGGCCGGCAAACACGGTTTTGTGCGGGTCAAGGACGGGCATTTCGTCACCGACAATGGCCCCATCCGCTTTTGGGGAACGAACCTTTGTTTTACGGCGAACTTCCCAACCAAAGAACAGGCCGACAAATTGGCAGATCGTCTGGCTCGCTTCGGTTACAACTGCGTGCGCTTGCACCATCTGGACACCGGCACCAACTCAATTGTCAGCGGACAGCAAACGCTCACAGAAATCGACCCACAAAAACTCGACGCACTTGACTACCTGATTGCGGCGTTCAAAAAACGCGGGATTTATGTCAATATCAACCTGCACGTCGGACGCTGGCTTGATGATCGCGATGGTTTTCCGTACCGTGAGCAGCGTCCCAATTACGACAAGGGCGTCGGAAATTTCGAGCCGCGCATGATCGAGTTGCAGAAAAAATACGCCCGCGATTTGCTCACACATGTCAACCCCTATACGAATATGCCCTCCACAGAAGACCCCTGTGTCGCGATGGTCGAAATCAGCAATGAGGATTCGATTGTTTCCGAGTGGTCAGGCGGTCGCATGGACACGTTACCGGAACCTTACGGCGGCTTGCTCCGCAAACTTTGGAACGATTGGTTGCGTGAAAAATACATATCAACGGAACGACTGCGCGAAGCCTGGGGCAGTACAATTGTTCCGCTCGGTCAGGAAATGTGCCCCGACCTCAACTTTGAGACAGACCGTCCACTGTTGACACGTCGGTTGGCCATGCAAACCGATGCCAAGTCGAAAGCGGAAATGTGGATTGTTGACAAGACACTGAAACTTAAGGTTACCGAGAAAGGCGAAGCGAGTTGGATTCCGCAAATTTTTTACACAAACATTCCGATCACAAAAGATGAGGCTTACACCCTGAGCGTGCGAATGCGTTCGGACAAGGAAACGACGGTCAGCATCGGCGTGCGCCGCAGTGCCGAGCCGTGGGATTATCTCGGCGGTCAGCGGCGAATCAGCCTGACGCCGGAATGGCAAACCTTTGACGTGTCGTTTTATGCGGCGGATACTTTTGACAACGCGCGAATCGATGTCGGCGGTTTATCGACAGACGTCATTTATGAGATTGACAGTATCTCGCTTCGTTCCGGAGGAATGTTCGGCTCGAAACCCGACCAAACACTCGAAGCGGGCAATTTCCCGTTGATTTCACCCTTTGATTCGGAAGCCTTGCCGGTTATGACACGCGATTATGTCGAGTTTTTGTTCCGTATCGAGCAGGATTACTGGGGCGGTATGTATGATTTCCTAAAAAATGATCTCGATGTGCAAGCACCTGTTGCCGGGACGCAAATCAATTACGGCTCAATGATCGTGCAATCGCAACTCGACTATTGCGACAACCATTCTTACTGGAATCATCCGGTGTTTCCCGGTCGAGCGTGGGATCAGTCGAATTGGTATGTCCGCAACATTTCGCTGGCCAATTCCGCCGATACAGGCACACTGACACGATTGGCGACGCACCGTGTCCTCGGCAAACCTTATACAGTCAGCGAGTATGATCACCCCTTCCCGAACGAGTACAACGCCGAAGGTCAGCCGATGATCGCCGCGTTGGGACGGTTTCAGGATTGGGACGGTATTTTCCCCTTTGCTTACGCGCATTCGAACAATTTTGAACCGGAACACGTGACGAGCTTTTTTGATTCGGTCGGCAACGTCGGTCGCATGGCTCACACCATCGCGTGCCACACGATGTTTGTCCGCGGCGACGTTGCGATTTCTGAAATACAAAACCAAGTCGGTATGACCCTGCCGCAGGAAATCGAAATCGTTGCCGGTGCTCGAAGTCCACGTGTATCTCGTTGGGGCGAATCAGCGGATGTGGGTAACCGCTTGGCTCTTTCACACGGGGTTGGCGTCAGTGTTTCGGAACCTTCGAAGGACAATGCCCTTTCGACCAATCAAATCACACGTTCCTCAGCGAGTTATATCAGCGACACAAACCAGATTTGCTGGGACATGACCACACAAGGATGCGGTTATATGACCGTCAATACGGACAACACGAAACTTTTCAGCGGCTTTGTGCCGGACGATGCGATTGAGTTGGGTGATGTGTCGTTGGCCGTCGGCAAAACACGACTCGGTTGGTGCACCGTCTCGCTTGTCTCGCATGGCGCAAGCGGTTTTGGCGGTGACGGTCGGGCGACCAAATTACTCGTTGCCGCAACGGGCAAGTACATCAACACCGACATGACCATTGAGCAATTGGGTGACGACCGCATCACCGTTGGCAACCGATTCGGACGCGGACCGGTACTTTGCGAGGGCATCCCGGCGGTCATAACGTTGCCCGTCGCTGTCGAACGTGTGACCTTGTACCCACTCGACGCTTCCGGCAACCGTAAATTGCCGGTCAAAGCCAAACCGGTCGATGGACAAGCCGCCGTGTCAACCGTCGAACTGTCGCCGCAGTACGAAACGCTGTGGTATGAAATTGAGATAACGGCGAAATAGAAATAATCCCCGCACGTGACCCCTTACCGCTTACCCCCTTTTACACCTTACCCCCTTTTACACCTTACCCAATGACAAGACGCAAAATTCAGGCGGTAGCCTTCGATATGGACGGACTGATGTTCGAAACGGAAACCCTTTACAACGAAGTCGGGCTCGAATTGATGCGTCGGCGGGGGTTCGATTATCCCGACGAGCTGTGTCACGCCATCATGGGAACGCCGCCCGAAGCGTCGTTTACCACGATGATCAACTGGTTCTCACTTCCTGATACTTGGCAGGAACTACAAGAAGAATCGGACGCCATTTATCTCGAATTGGTCAAAGGCGGTTTCAAGATGATGCCGGGACTGTCCGAACTGCTCGCGGTCATTGAACGGCTCGGCCTGCCGAAAGCCGTGTGTACGAGCAGCTCCCCCAAATTGGTTGAGCCGGTTCTGGCGTACCACAACATGGCACCGCGATTCGATTTCATTTTGACTGCCGCCGATGTCACCTTGGGTAAGCCGAACCCGCAAATTTATCTGAAGGCCGCCGCACGCTTTGATATTGAGCCGACTTCCATGATGGTGCTCGAAGACAGCGTGCTGGGAACGGAAGCAGCCTTGGCCGCAGGGGCATATACATTCACCGTCTTGGCCGAACACAATGAATCCTGCGTTTTCCCGCAAGAAACGCGACTGGTTGACCGCCTCGACGCTCCGGAAGTTCTGGCCGCCTTCACCGAATAACCAACAAAGTGGCTTGGCGGATATTGATTTTCGATGAAGAAACCGGCATAATCAACGTTAAATCGCCAACCATTTTATTTGCCCGTAATTTGAGGTTTTCCATGAAAAATTCCTTGTTCCCAGCGGTTCTGACGCTCTTGATTCTCTTTTCGACTTTCGGAGCTAGTCCGGCTCAAATAAATCGCAATGCCCGTACCCCTCAACGAGAACCTGATCCTTTGCCCGACTGGGTAACCATTCCGGTCAAGCAAACGATCTATCCGCCCAACGCCCGACCGCAGGAGTTCGACTCGACGCTGTCGTGGCCCACTGATCTTCGGCCGGTCACCCCGCCACCCCCGGCATCGACGAACGATCAGGTCATCGTGCTACCGGACTGCAATTTCAAAACCAAAAACGCCAAGATCATCATGGGGCCGCCGGAATCCGGGCTTGTGGTCGTCGCAGGTGGAGTTGATACGTTTCATTCGCCGAACGTGAAAGCTCTTTCGTTTCTTTTCCTGGTCAGCCTGAAGCACGGCAAAACCATCAGTAAAACGTTTCCTACCGAAATGAAAGCTTTCGATATTTCACCCAATGGGAAGTTTCTCGCCGTGACGATCAAGCCCGAACTTCCCAGGCCGAAACAGTCGAAAATGAATCACCTGTTGGTTCTTCGTCTGGACGACGGGAGCTTTGACCCGATTGCGCACTACACCCCGTTTGACGATGCACCTTCAGTACGCCAGCGAAACGATTCGATGGGTATTAAAGACGTGCTTTGGCTCAATAACAAGCAGCTTTTCATCGTGTCCGAAAGTGAGATGGGCGCCCAGTTTGACCTCACGACCCATACAATCGGTTTTGGAATGTACCCGGAAAAAGAATGTTTCGCATCGCCCTACTCGCTGACGCCGGACAGAAAATACATCATCGCACTGCATCATGCGTGGTATGTCAACGGAAATACCGCCGGCGTCAAAGGGATGGCCATTTTTGATGCGGAAGAAGGCAAGCAACTCGGTTACCGAAGCCTTACCCAGAACGAACCGGACAAACCGTCTTTTGCCGCTTTGCACAAAATCATGGACTTTTCGTCCAACGGACGCCTGATGGTCAGCCGGGGTGAGTCCGACCATCTTTATGTCTGGGACTTTTCTCGCGGCCAGGTGATTGGGAACTATTCCCAGTCGGTTGGCGAACAAGGCGTATGGGTCAAGGACCGCTATATTTTTGGACCGGATTTCGGCACTCACTATCTCTGGGATGCCAGAGAGAAGGACATTTGTGCCAAATACGATAAGACAACGGAAATGATCGATTTTGTTGCCGTGGAAGATAAATTGCTCTACCTTGCTTCTGATGATTTCTTTCATCCCAAAGAGCACCGTCTCATTTGTTCCTCAGTGATTCCCACCAACATGGAGGTTTTCATCCAGGAAGCCGCTCGTCGCAAGGAAAAGGTCATGGGGCCGGGCGATTCGGTGAGTTTGGAATTCAATCTTCGTCACGGTTCCGGCTGTCGAAGCCAGATCGAACAGTATCTGCGAAAAGTTTGCAGGGACAACGGCTGGAGAATTGACGCACCGGGTGATGCGGAATTTCGCATTGAAGCTTACATGACGGATTTGGAAGATGAAATCGAGTGCCGATTAGCGGGACGAAATCAACTTCCTTTCGAGGCACCGTTGGCAACGATGAAAGTCCGTCCTTTCTCAATCGGCTACTCGGTTTACCAGGGAAATCGGTTGATTTGGCATCGCAGTTCGCACATCTCACCGCGGGGAATGTACGAGTCTGTCGAGGAGTTCAATCGGCTTCTGCCCGATGAAATGCGTGCAAAACCGGACTGGTTCCTGGAATGTTCTTTCCCGGAGACCATCGTTCGCGGCGATATGGAAAGCGAAAAACGCAATGCAACCATCACATTCGACGGCATTGTGTTCAAGTGAGTTCCAACGGTCAACTCGCCGGTGTTTGTGCTAGTCAACCCAACGGCGTTGATACAGGAACCATTCCGTCGTGGTGAACAGGACGGCAACGACAATCAGCCAAAACCAGATCGGTCGTCCGGCGGCGGCTCGCACGATGTTTTGCGAGTGGTCGCGATAAAACGCTTCCGGTGCCGAACGCAGGTTGCTTTCGTGATGGTCGGCCAGGTTGCATGCGAGTTGAGCAATCGGTGTGGCATCGTCGCTCGTGTCGGCAAGCTGGGGCGGTAAAATTTGCCACACTCCGCATTGTGGTAGCTTGCCAAGTGAAAGACTCCCCGACTTGACCGGAAAATGTTGTCTGGCCGGAGTACCGGCATGTTGTCTGGCCGGAGTACCGGCATGTTGTCTGGCCGGAGTACCGGCATGTTGCGTTTCACCGGTTGGACTGCACAACACAAGTTCCCGTTCGGCGGTGATGATGGGTAGCGAAACCGCCTCGCCGGTTGACCAAGCATGTTCCAATTCGCCTCCGTCGTCACGGAAGTGATTGAGAGCGTTCGAGATCATAATCGGAAACGCTGTGCGGAGTGCCAAATCGCCGCGTTTCAACTCCGCCGAAAACACAAGCAACTTACGGTCGGAACTCTGCCACTGCATGTAAACCGGCGACTCTTCCGGCGTCGCGGCCAGTACGGAAAAATCAATATCGCCTTCGTCTGTGTCGGCAGACGAATCCGCTTCATCTGTTCCGGTCTGCAAAGGCGACAATTTTTTCGCACCCGGCATGAGGACGTTGTTGAGATGCACGAAACGCATCAGCGGCGAGTCTTTTGCCTCGGAAGCCACCAGCGGCATTTCAAGCGGCTCGCCGACACTACAAAAGTCGCAATCGTTTTGCGGATCAATGACCAACACGTTGCCCGGCGGGATTGTTTCCGGTACGGTGCGATGCACAACCAGCACTGTATCCGGTGGCACAACGGCGGGACATTCGGCGGCAACGGTCAGGTCGATATTCTGCTGCGATTGCAAAACGCGTCCAAGAAAGAAATCGCTCTCGCCGTAAAACAGCACTTTCTGGATATGACGTGGCGGGAGAATTGCCATTGCCGTGTTGTCAAGCGGGAAAGCGTCGGCGTGGTCGAGTTTCGCAACGAGCAGGCCGCCGCGATCGGTTGTACTCCGCACGATATGCGTTTGCGGAACGTTTGGCACAAGCGTCAGCGTCAAAATATCAACCGGCGTGTCGTCGAGGTCGATTTCGAGTCGGCAGGTCACGTCGCTTTCGCCGAAGTTGACCGTTTCGACAAGAATTTCGTAGCCGACGGCATCACCGAGGGAGCGACGCGGCTGAAATCGTGTGATGGCGACATTGTCGAGCGGCTTGCCGATGGGTACAAAACGCAGGTCATCAGCGTCCAGGTACGCTTCGATGTCCGGCGAACAACCGTCGGTATAAACGAGTACGACCGACGAGTTGTTTGTCTGGCGTACCGGATTCGGTTCATCGGCGATCAGGTGCCGGGCGAGTTCGATGGCCTTGCCCAATTCAGTCGGGTAATCGGTTGGCGTAATTCCGGCGACCGTCTTGCGCAGCGTACCCAAGTGGTTGGTGAAACCGACAACGACCTGCGGTTCACCCCCGGCGGTGATGATGGCCGTTTGTCTGCCGACTTCGGTTCCGGCCAGAAATCGGGCAAGCTCCGTTTTTGCAAGATCGAGCCGCGTCGTCCCGGTAGGGCGTGTCACGCCGTGACCGCCGCTGTCGAAGGCGTTCATGCTGGCCGAATTGTCAACGATGATGACGGTGCGTGACTCCTTTTTCTGAGAAGTCCACATCGGGTTGAGCAACGCGGCAACAAGCAACGACAAGAATAGCAGGCTGATCAGCAACGACAAGAGATGCCGCAACCGCCGCCAGAGCGAGCGAGTTCGGCGTTCGTCAAAAACCTGTTGCCAGAAAATGATCGTCGAAACGCTTTCCTGTCGCAAACGGACTTTCAAGATGTAAAATAGAATAATCGGCACGGCCAGCAGTGCCAGATATCCTGCGATGGGGTTGAGAAATTGCATGTGTGACTCCACGCCTCAAGCTTCCATTGCCGCTAGGTATCGTTCCGCATCAAGTGCGGCCATGCAACCGGTTGCGGCGGCGGTGATGGCTTGGCGATAATAATCGTCGGCAACGTCTCCGGCGGCGAAAACGCCTTCGACGCTTGTGTTGCAGCGAAATGGCACCGGTCGGGCAATGTAACCCTTGTCTGTCAGTGACAGTTTCCCTTTCAAAAACGCAGTATTGGGCGTATGGCCGATTGCCAGAAACATTCCTGCTGCGTCAAGTTGCAGATCAGCATCGCCAGTCGTACTTCGCAGTAGCACCCCGGTTACTCCCGCTTGATCGTCGCCCAGCACTTCAACCGGGACGCGATTCCAGACGATTTCGATCTTTGCGTGCTCCATCGCCCGCTTTGTCATAATTTTTGAAGCGCGGAGTTTGTCGCGGCGATGTACAAGATACACTTTTTTGGCAAACTTGGCAAGATAGTCCGCCTCTTCAACCGCCGAATCGCCGCCGCCAACGACGACAAGATTTTTGTCCCGAAATCGCGGCAAGGCTCCGTCACACACCGCACAGGCACTGACGCCCTTGTTTTTGAAACGATTTTCCGATTCCACCCCCAGATAATTCGCTCGCGCACCGGTTGCTATGATTACCGTTTCGGTTTGGTGCGTTTGACCGTCCGAAGCCGTCAAGTTGAACGGCCTCGACGAAAAGTCAACGTCAACAACATCTTGCATCAATGTCCGCGTGCCGAAATGGACGGCCTGTTGACGCATCAGCTCAACCAGTTCGGGACCGGAAACGCCCTCTTTTTTGTGCGGCGGGAGCATCGCAAGCCGCGACTTGTCGAGCGAACTGGCAAGGTACGCCTCAAGATCACCGAACGGAAAGCCCGGGTAGTTCTCGACTTCCGTCGTCAGTGACAACTGCCCCATCGGCAACGTACCGTTCGCTTGATTCGCCGCAGTCATGGCTCCTTCAATAACCAGCGGCTGCAATTGCGCCCGTGCCGTGTAAATCGCCGCCGCCCACGCTGCCGGCCCACTTCCAATAATAATGACTTTTTTCGTCATGGGATGTTATCTCCAAAAAATGACTGTCCGTGCCAGTTACGAATCGAGTTGTTTGGCGATCTCCGCCGCGTTTTGCTGGATACGTCTGGCTGCCTCGGCAATGATGTCCATGTTGGAACGGGGGCCGATCATCATCTGTTGCACGATAAAAAGCGATTCCGAACAAAGACGCTCAAACGACGGAAGCGTTCCAATTCGTTCGACATAGTCATTCATGGTCTTTTTGGAATAGACACGCGATGCGGCACGTCCGGCGTATGCTTTTCGGGTGTAATCGCCCCAATTCACGGCATTGTAGCCGCCAAAAGTGCTGATCCTTTCCGCTCCCATGGCCCGGGCAAATTGACGAGAACTCAGTCCGAATTCCTCTTTGACAATGCGATACATGTAAAGATGCCACGCACTTTGCGTTGCGTTGGGATAATGTTTTGCCGGATAGACGCCTGGAATTTCCGAGAGAAGTTTGTTCAAATAGATTCCGTTTTCCTGGCGTTGACGAGCGTATTCTTCGACTAGTTTGATCTGGGCACAAAGTGTGGCTCCCTGAAATTCCGTCATGCGGAAGTTGCACCCGCGACAGTCGTCAAAAACGAAATCACGAGTATAGGTATTTTTGGGCACATTGGCGTGATGCACCATATAAACCTTTTGAGCGAAAACCTCATCGTTGGTCAACACGGCACCGCCTTCGCCGCAATTCAGGTTTTTTGACGCTTGGAAGCTGAAACAGCCGCCCAATCCGATCGAGCCGAGATACTTGTCACGCCATTTTCCCAGGTGAGACTGACAGGCGTCTTCAATGACCGGTATATTCCGTCGTTCGCTGATTTCCATCATTCCGTCCATGTCCGCCGGATTCCCCCCGATATGAACCGGAAGCAGACAGACCGTATTGTCCGTGCAAGCGGCATCCGCCTTTTTGGGGTCAAGCATGAATGTCTCAAGATCGACATCAACCGGCACAGGTAAGGCAAAGTGTTGCAAGATGCTGTTGATCGTGGCAATGAACGTGTAAGGCGTCGTGATCACTTCGTCACCGGGACCGACGCCCAAAGCACTGAGCGAAGCGACAAGAGCGGTGGTGCCGCCGTTAGTCGCGATACAATGTTTGGCCCCGCACATTTTCGCAAATTCCTGTTCGAACCGCTCGACGAAAAAATTCCCGGACAGCCGTCCCCAGCGTCCGGATTCAATGACTTCCGTCAGGTATTCGACCTCGTTTCCTTCGCGAACCGGCCAACCGGAAAAATTTGCACGGCTGACTGGTGTGCCGCCGAGAATCGCCGCTTTGCCGTCACTTTGGCCGGAAGCCACCAGGACGGTGGGAACATAAGCTGCCATCGCCGCCGCAAGGCCGAGTTTGCCTGTTTGGTTCATAAAATCACGTCGTGAAAAATGGTCGTTTTGATTCATTATCATGTACTCCTGATAAAATGTGTCATTGTGAAATCATCCCGCGAAACCGGGCGGCTCACGGAATGAAAAATGATTTTGTATCCGCCTTAATCCCGCAGCGCATGATCCGGCAGGTCGATGCGCACGTCGTAGGTGCGTTCTTCCGGTTCGTCGTCCCAATCGTCGTCTTCTGCGGCGGCGAGGTCTTCGAGTTCCTGTAATTTTTTGCCAACAGCCACTTCAATCGCCCAGGCCAGCCGTCCGAACAGCCGGAAATAGCACATCGCACACAACGGTATGAAAAACGCAAGCCCCAAACCGCAAGCCGTTTTCATGCCCGGGTCGGAACCGAAAAACAGCCGCCAAGTCAGAAACGCCGGTACAACGGGCCACACGACGCTCAACAGGTAAAATCGTAGCCAAGTACCCGGGATCAGTCGGAGACTCCAAAGTGCGTTGCTTCTGAAAATGCGTTTGTCGAAACCCTCGAAAATTCGTAACAGCGCAAGGGGAAACACGAAAAATGTCGCAATCGTACAGGCCAACATCAACACGCCGGGCACGCCGGTCGGGGCTTGCACGATGTAAAGGTAAGCGTTCCAAAGTATTGCCGGCGACCACCCGATGGCGAACGCTCCGCCGACGGAAACCAGGGAACTTACGGCCAGAAACGGCGAAAAACCGCCCCATTCATCGACTTCGTCCGCACCGTTGGCCGTTGACATCCACACGGCCAGGCAGATTTGCGAGAGATAACACATTCCGGCAAACAGCAGGGTATAGACGTATAGCCCCATGAACATATAAAAGACGACCGGCCCTGCATTCCCCACTCCGCCACTGTCCAGTACAGCTTGAACGGTCGAAGACTGATCGATCAGCATCACAAAAACCGGCGCGGCCAAAAAGAAAAACAGCATCGCCAGAATCAGATGAACTGTCGATGACGAATAAGCAAACAGCTTCCAATATCCCTTCGTCAGTGGTCGATTCGGGAGTTTCGGACGGTGAAACGTCACGACACCGATGCCTTCCGATCGCCGCTTTGTACGGTTTGCGATCTTTTCGGCCTTTGTCAGTTCGTCGTCTTCTTCAGCGTCTTCGATCTGCTTTTTGCTTTTTTTCTTTTTGCGACGTATTTCCTTTTCCTTGTTTTCGCGGATACGTTCGGCCATTTCCGCCGGATCGACGTAACCCATGTTGTCAGTGTCGTCCGAATCCAGAATCGCATCTTCGACGGTGCGATAATCGACATTAACCCGCATTTTCGGGCGTTGCACAACCTCACCGACACCGTAACCGCCCGTCGGTGCGAACAGCTCGCCGGCTGTTTTGATTTGGTCGCGTGGCACTTCCTTAATCAGGTTCATCTTCCCGCAGTCGGGGCACTCCTTTTCCTGACCGACCTGGTCGATGGTCGCATACATGCGCGTATAGCAAAGCGAGCAAACGACCGGAACGAGTTGCGTATTGGGCGGCATTTGACCTTCCGCCGCCAATTCGTAGGTGCTGGAACCTTCATAAACTTTTGGGATGTGTTTTACCTTGACCGGCTTTTCGGGGCGTCCCCGCACAAAAACGTCGCTGTCGCAATCGTGACACTTGAGCGTCGTGCCGATTTGGTCGTCGCGGGCATACATCAACGCATTGCAGATGGAACAATAGATCGCGAAAACGTCATCCGACGGCAAGTCCACACCGCCAAACCCTGCGATGCCGTAAATATCAATCGGTGCGGCGGGGTCTTTCGGCTCATCTTTCGGCTTGGGGGGCGGCCCGCCGGT
>Ga0082212_10008494_pt1 | contig 13400 bp, 12 predicted proteins | sample TergutNt197P3_FD_71548 | JGI IMG/M metagenome (GOLD analysis project Ga0082212, IMG submission 71548) | Neocapritermes taracua P3 segment gut microbial communities from Petit-Saut dam, French Guiana - Nt197 P3 | ecosystem: Host-associated > Arthropoda: Insects > Digestive system > Gut ... | reverse complement strand
GTCGATAAATTGACCAGCCGGCAAATCGCTGCTGCCTAAGATTTTAAGATCATAACCGACATCTCGGGGAGTAATTAACAGCAATTCGCTGGTGCCGCCGGAAAGATGCGCGGCCACAAAAGGTTGGCACCATTTGAGGTCTAGTGACCAAAGAGCCGCTGCTATATGCCCTTCCTGATGAGAATACTCCCAATAAGGGCAGGCCCAAGCAAGGCTAAACAAGCGAGCGGCTTGTGCGCCGGCCAGAAAAACTGGCATATAAGAGTTTTCTAACGGTCTAGGGCGGGTAGAGGCAGCAATCGCTCGAATTTGTATAGCAGTATCTTTTAAAGCCTCTTCTGTAAGATTGGGCAATACCTGCATATGATGAAACAAAGCGTCGGATTGCCTAAGCCCGCAAGTGCCCTGCTTAACAGGTAAAAGCCGCCTCTTATCAACAAGAAGGCGGCCTTCATTATCCAGCACCGCTAGTGAAGTTGTATAACAGGAAGTATCAAAAGCGAGTATCATATCTCTATCCTCAGTCTTTTGTGTCCGTTTTCTTCTTTTCTTTTTCCTCCGAAATTTGATTAACCGCATCAAGCACAGCATTTACAAATGCCGGACTGGCGCCATCGCCGAATTTTTTAGCCAATTCTATGGCTTCGTTTATCACTATGCTAGTCGGGGTGGTACTATTAAGTTCGCCAAAAGCTAGACGCAAAATGGTTACATCGATATTAAATAGGCGTTCAAAATCCCACTCGCGGCTATGTTCGGCAATCAGCTCATCAGATACAGCTTTTAGAGAGCGGGCACGCTTAACCAATTGCCAGGCAAAAGCGGCATTTTCTTCCATTAAGCCTAATGAATTTATAGTCTGTTCTGCTATCTGCTCTGTATTGTCACCAAAATCTAACTGATACAGCATTACAAGCGCTGCTTCACGAGCTCTGCGACGTTCTGAAGTGGCAAATCCATCAAAATCTTCTGCTAAAGACATACTGGTATGTTTTTTATTCATTAAAACTCCTAGTTTTTAAATAAATCTTCAACCGATTGGCGTATATTTACTTTAGCGTCGATTTTCTTTCCTATAAAAATGCCCAAAGCTATACAAAGACAAATAAAGAGCGCTTTGATAAATCCGTAGCTGATTACGAACAAAGCAAAAATAAGACCGCAAATTGCACCGATAATCTTTCCCTTATGCTTATGCCAAAGTTTTATAAATAATTCTACCGTATCCATATAATTATCCCCCTTGCCATACGCTGTTTCCCGGTGTGCTCATTTTAGTCAATTACCCTGCAACAACTTTTAAAAAAATAAGTTGTTTAAGCCGTTAAGCTGCATGTTTCTGTATAATCGTTTTCGCTTCGCGAAAACATTCCACAACTCAACACTCAACATTCAACACTCAACATTCAACACTCAACACTTGCGGTCGAAGACCGCGTTAGTCTATTCTCCGGATAAATTTTGATTTAAAGTATGTTCATGCCCAAAAGTAGGCTTAAGAGCCTTGCCTTCTACTGTAGAAATGAGTACGGCTACCTCTGCCACCTTAAGTCCGGTGACCATTTGCAGCTGTTCCTTAACTACTGTTTGCACTGCGGTGGCTGTTTCCGGTACGCTGATATCGTGAGGCAGGGCAATTTGCAAATTAATATCTAAGCCGTTAGTGGCAGCAATTAGACGAGATTTCACCTCCCGTACTCCCTCCACAGAGAGCGCTGCTTTATGCACTACATTATCCACTGCTTGTAAGCTAATATTTATCTGACCGCCTTCACTCTTACCTACGACCACTTGCTGCAGCTTAGGTTTTCTGGCTAGAGATATAAATACTCCTAGCATGCCACATAATAAAAGTATAGCGGCAGATAGCAGTAGCCAGAAGAAATATTGATTTTCGTGCTGGGGACCGCTGAACAATCTGTAGAGTTTATCTATGATATATTGAGTATCTGTAGGGCGAAACGCGCAGACACCAACAGCCGCCGCCGCCGCAATTAAGCCCAAACTCCAGAGGCAAAGTAAAAAACGCCGCAGTATATTCACATAATCTCCTCCTAAGGCGGCTTTTGGCCGCATTGGTACAAGGGCGGAGCCAAGCCCCGCCCTAGAGTTGCCGGCCAATAATTTCTAGTCTTCTACTTTATCTTGCTTAGGAGCGCCTTGAGGAAAGGTCACACCTTGTACATGTACATTTACTGCGTTTACCGTGAGCCCCGTCATGCTTTCTACAGCATTTTTGACTCTATTTTGCACATTGGAAGCTACGCTTGTAATGCTTATGCCATATTCCACGATACAAAAAATATCAACAACGGCATCTGCATCCCCAACCTCGACTTTTACACCTTTAGTGAGGTTTTTACGTCCCAACATCTCTGCAATACCACCAGCTACGCCACCGCTCATACCGGCTATGCCTTCTGCGTCGGCCGCAGCTAAGCCGGCAATGGTGGCTACCACATCGTTGGCTATTTTAACCGCGCCAATACTCGTTCCTTCCAGAATGTTTTCAGTGACTTTTTCTTCTGCATCCATTTGATTTTCCTCCTCTTCTTTTAGTGAAATTTTGAATGATGACTAAATCTTTTACACTTATACATACCGTATTAGTAACAATCGAGTTTATGGCAGGTTGCATAAGGCTTCTGTAGATTATTATAACATGAATGGCTGTTCTTATCAAATAAATTATGCCAATTTTTTAATGCAGATAAAAAGAACTTGCTTTTCTAATTGCCGTATGCTATATTATTTATTGGACATGCGGCAGTGGCGGAATTGGCAGACGCGCTAGATTCAGGTTCTAGTCCTGGCTGCAGGGTGGGGGTTCAAGTCCCTTCTGCCGCACCACCAGTATGTCAAGCCCGCGCTAAAAATATTTATAGCTCGGGCTTTGGCATTAATGCATCAACCATTGTTAATATCAACTAATTCTTGAGTCGTGTGCTTTTTATTCAATAAAAGCTGCTATTACTCTTCATTATCGTCTGCGAGACTGATAACTTCCTTGATTTCTTCAAGTAAGTCGTTTTCGGATGGTAGGTAAAGCTCATATTTGCTTGTTAGAATGTTTGTACTGTCCTCCGGTAATGTGATTTTTGCGATCAAGTCATTCTTCGCTGTACAGAGTAATATGCCGACAGTCGGGTTTTCATCGGGGAGCTTCTCGTACCTGTCGAAATAGTTGACATACATCTGTAACTGCCCTAAGTCGTTATGAGTCATTTTATGGGTTTTTATTTCAATTATTACGAAACAGCGCAACAGTCGGTTATAAAAAGTCAGATCTACAAAAAACTCATCATCTTCCAGTAAAATCCTCTTCTGGCGAGCCATAAACATAAAGCCGTTGCCAAGTTCGAGCAGAAACTCCTGCAAATGCGTTATCAGCGCGGATTCAATGTCCTTTTCATAATAGGCTGCCTCCCGCTTTAAGCCGAGGAACTCTAAGTACATGGGGTCTTTGATAATCTCTGTCGGTTTTTCAGGTATACGCTCACGGCGGGCGATGGCAAGTACAGCTTCTTTGTCATTGCTCATCAGTAGGCGTTCATAGAGCAAGGCATTAATCTGTCGCTCTAACTCACGTCCCGTCCAAGCGTGATTTGCTGCTTCAAGCTCATAGTACTCGCGTTTATAATCGTCTCCGATGCGAAACAATAACTTATATTGTGTCCAGTTCAACTGTGGGCGCACATCGTTGGCATTCGGATATGTACGGTAAAACTGTCTACACAATTCTAACTGGCGAATAGAGAATCCACTTCCGAACTCTGCTTCAAGATGCACTGCTATGCCTTTGGTCAAATATGTGCCATATTCTGCACGGTTTTGACCTCGCTGTTCCTCAACGAAAATGCGCTCCCCAAGCCGCCAATACATCATCATCCGTGTGTATTCAATGCTGCGGATGGCATTGTTTCGCGCTTCAATAATAATATTTCGCATATCTGTTATAAAACTCGAATTTGTGTACGCTAATTCGTTCATTTTGGTTATCCTTTCAATTACGAACACACGCATTCGCAATTCGTTTAATCTTAGTTTGCGAATGCAGGTATTCGTAATCCATATTTGATTTAGGCATCGCTACTACAAGCACAATAGAATTGTTCTTCGAACCAATGACTAAAATGATATGTTTCATCTTGTACAAGAAGCCAATCGGAATATAGAAAAGTAACGATATCCATATCATCAAAGATATCGAATATCCACCCATCCCAGTTAGCGTATTCATACGTATCATTTTCTCCGTTGATTTCGTGTTCCATATTTTCCATAAGGAATCGTGACTCCTCCACTATAAGATACAAGACCAATTCTTCAATTACGCTATGGGCAACCATGGGGTCTGCATGAGGAGCTCGCATTCTGAATTTTAGTACAGTATTGCGAAGAGCATAAAGGAAGTCATAATCATATTTCATGAGAAACTGTGTTGGCAACAGTGGTTCCAGCATAGATGCTTCTATTTCTCCGATATGCGAACCCTGTGGCATCGAGGAGAGAGCCTCCATATCTTCGTCTATCTCGTCAATAAGTATTTCGATTCCAATTACAAACGATGCGGCAACATACTTTCCGAAAGTTTTCATGAGATATGGTGACCAGCATTCGTTATTTTTGTATGTGCCAAAATCAATTTTTATACCCATATCTTCTTTTTCTGGGAGGCCAGACCAATTAAGAACTTTGCAGACACCCCTAATCTTGTCGCTTCTTATGGACTCTCCAGATTCGTAGCGGCTCCATGTTTTAGTACCAACCCCTGCTTTTGATGCAGCTTCCTCTATAGTAAGATTGAGCTCTTTTCGCCTGTTCTTTATGGATTTTGCAAGCTCCAGGCTACCCTTTATTGTCGTCATTATAATATCCTCCTTTATATCAATTACTGACCGGTCAGTATATAGTCAGTATATCATAATGAATGCAGTATGTCAACGGTTGCCTTTTCCGTTTTGCGTTTCTGAATTATCTAAATTGTCTTTGAATTTTTAGATTCGTGACTTTTTGAATTTCTGCTTGAGTTTTTCTTAAGCATTCCAATTGATAACATTCAACTTTTCTCAACAACTCGCACACTATCCAAATCAATAAACACCTTATCAACCATCTCACCAAGCATTTTCGGTGTCAACTCACTGCACTCATAAAATATCTGGCATAGCTGAAATTTTCTTGCGCTTGAAGATTCTTTGTCCCAATACTCATCTCTCGTCTTTACAATACTTGCATGGCGCTCCTGCAATGTAGTTCGTACTCGCAATAGATGTCGCAGCAGTCCTTGAATATCTGCCGATCGGATTGTATGCTTGATGATACTTTCTTCATATAATCGCTTGAAAACTTGGAATTGGCGCTCAAGTTCCTGCTCATATGCCTGAATAGTCATAGCTTGTTCGCCTGTTTTCCTCAAATAATATGGGCTTTTCTCATATGCGATAGTATCTTGATAGCAGATTCGCAGTTCGTCAATTCTCTTAGCGAGAACAAGAAATACCTGTCTCTTCAACTTCACCTCACTTCTTGCCTTGTTCGCGCAGGATGCACCTGCTTCGTCACGCCGTGGACATATATAGTAGATACTTCCATTGCCCGAGCGTTTCAAGCGCATCTTCCGCCCACATATTCCACAATAGAGTTTTCCGCAAAAAAAATCTTCCGGTTGGCTCTGACGGGAGGTAAACGAGTGCCGCTGAGATAATACTTGTTGTACAGCGTAGTATGTTTTCTCGTCAATTATCGGGACATGATGACCAATATGCCTTATCCAGTCTTCCGGGGGTAAATGTATTGTCCTGCGCCCGGCGATGATATTATTCTGTGTCTTCCTGGTCACAAGTGTTCCGATATAAGTCATATTTTTCAATACCCTTATTATGCTGCCGCTTGACCAGAACTCGGAGGATGGCGCTGGTACCTTTTGCTTATTCAGGTTGCTGGCGACAGCAAATGCCGAAAGACCAGACAAGACGTCCAAGAAAAGCTGTTGTACTATCGGGGCAGTTTGTTCATCCAATGCCCACTCGGTGCCTTGTTTAGAATAAACCTTTTTATAACCATATGGCAATTTAGCAGGGATATATGTGCCGGTCGCTTGTTTATGGGAAATCACTTCTTGTATCTTTTTCGATAGGTCAATTGAATACTGGTAAGACAGCAACGACCAAAGGGCAATTTTCAACTGTGTCGCGTCGCTGCGCAGACTATCAAAATTATCAGTGACCGAAATAAATCGCACACCCCATAAGGGAAACTTTCGTTGCAGATAATCCCCTGCTTCTAAATAGTCTCTGGAAAAGCGAGAAATATCCTTTACTAGGATGCAGTTTATGAACTTTAATTCTATATCAAGAAGCATTTCATCGAACCCTGGACGGAAACGGCTAAAGGAAGATATACCGTAGTCAACGTAGACTTTACGAAGTTCGATGTCAGAGTTTGCTGCCGGACAAAGGCCTCTATTTCAGCCGAGGTATACTTTTTGGTTCCGTACAGGTAGCTCCATTGATCGGGGTAGGCATTGAAGTTCTCGTCAACAAACACACTATTTCCTTTCTCCCGAGGTTGTTTCTGGAGGGGCAAGGCAATCAAGTTGCCAAAACCTGCTACGCCTTTATGAAATGTATCCTGCATTGGTATGAGACGGTCGTAAGTTTTAAATGTTAACTTATGGTACTTGCTCATAGCGTAAGTAATTATGCTGCTACCAAATTTCCGCGCTGTGCTCGCAGGGATGTTATCCGTAAAGAATATCCAAAAATGAATACCCATGCCTGACCGAGAACGCTCCACAGCCATGCTGATACCCATTTCGCTGCATACCTCACGGATCAAAGTAACGTCGCCCCGCAATTCATCCGGGTCATAATCGTTTTTACCATCAAAGTCAAAAACGAGGAAACGGCAAGTTTCATCGGGAAACATGGGGTATACGCCAATGTTCAGGTCACCTTTCAGATGCTTTTCGACCTCTTTTGCGCAGTATTTAACAAACTCCTTATGAGGGCATTCTCCGCACTTAATCTTTTCTTTTTTTCTTTTTGGGCAAGGCAGTTTCCAAAAGTTGTTACACACTGGAGAATATCCATTTCTGTCATTGCTCTCCCAGCGTTTAGCAAATACGTCTTCGCGCCCAGCAAAAAGCGACAGGAACAGTTCTATTTTCTCAGAAGGCGAACTGTTGTTGTGAATGCCGACAGACTGTTTTGGGGCAATCTCATCCTCATGCGTGAAACGCTTGACGTGCCTCCCATTATGATCAACAACCTCATTCCACATAGCAGCTGGACTTACCCACATGCCACCGTTGTCGTGCAAAGCACGATAAATTACCATTTCTTCATGTGTTTCGCTGTGGGTTGCCATATCGGTGACTTCGTATTCATTTCCTCTAAAGTGGGTATACTTACCGGGCTTGATGAACATATCTAAGCCCCCTCCGAATCTCATGAAATTCTGTTGTGTGTCGGCACTTATCATCATATGGATTATTTATTTAATTTTATCCTTGATATGAGGTTATTGTCAAGATTTGTTTTTATATTTACCGTTGCATATGCACACAGTAATAAATGCCACCATAAGGTGGCATTCATTACTTTGATTTAGTAAGGGATTCGAACCCTGAGAGGGTAAAACGTGCCGGTGGCACGTTTTAGTGCGAAGGGGTGCAAAGCAGCCCGTAGCACGGCAGGCGCTAACAAGCGTGGAAGTGGGGTGACCCCCACTTCCCATGCTTGCGAATCAGATTCGGGCTCGCCGAATCACCTGCTTGCGAGTCGGAAATGAAAAGCATTTAGGGTTTGTATGAAAATCAGGCTTTTAGCAAACAGGAGGGGTTGGTATTGGGGAGTGTCGCATCTATTGACTTTGATTTTATTGATATTAATTTATTTTATTTTTTCAATAGGTAATATAATCTTCCCTTATCAACAAAAAATTATCGAGAGTTATATTTTCATACATACCTTCGACATAATGCCTATTGTCAAAAACATACGGGTTAGTATAACAATCAACGCCCGCGTTTTCTGATAAACATTGTTGAAATACCTCAATATCTATTTCATCCCTAGATACCTTGCCGTTTATCCACATAAAAGCATAATCAACCGCAGCCTGGGTCGCCAGGGTGGAAAACAATATAGGCCAATTAGAAACGCGCCCGCTCATACCTTTGTCTTTGATTATTTTGGCGATCACATCATTCAATTTTATACTCCCTTCAGCATAAAGAGCGTTTCTAAAAAGGCTATCTGTATAATTACTATACCCATAATCAGAACTGTATTCATACCAATTGCCTTTTTTACTGCTGTCTTCCCTTTCTATAATGCCTAATGCCATAGGAAAACCATGGAATGGCGAGGGATGGCAGGGCTGCGAATAAATCGCACCGCTTTCAATTACCGACTCGATAAGGCTGGTTTGCATTTCACAGTTATTGCAGAAAAAGGCTGTATCCTTACCATATTTCTCTACCATCAGAGGGAAATTTTCGCGCATAAAATTCTGATAGCCAGTAGCGCTATTATCATTCCACTGGTGGGGGGCGGTTATGTCAACAAATAGCATGCCTAAATCAGCGCATTCTTTTTTTATCAGCTCACGACGGTCACATGCCAAATCCGAATACATATGATCCGGACTCGAATAATGTACAAAAACCTGTGCGCCCATTTTTTTTGCTTGCCGCGCCATTGGTATTCCCATAGCAACATCATCTTGTTTTAAAACAAGATTGGCTTTAGGCGCAATATCCAGCTCAAAATTTCCCGGGTTGATCAACACAATAAACATGTCGTCGCGAATCTCCAAAAGCTTGTCTAATGCTTCTACAGTCCCGCGTGCATCAGGGTTGATAATAAGAGCCTTAATTGACGGTTCAGATGCTATTTGAATTAGCAATTTTTCTATTTCATCAGGAAATTGAGACATATAATAAGCGTCCGGCCACAGGTAGTGCAGTATTTTATCAGATCCATACTTTCCCAACACTTCTTGAACGGAGTAGTATGATTCCATGTTGTCCTCAGCTTTGTTGGTGATAATGGCTATTTTGGAAACATTCAAATCAAACGGTTTTGTGCCGATATAAATGCTTTGATTCAAGCTATCCCATTCTACCTCTTTACCGGATGCTTCTGCCAATGCCTGAATCCACAGATAGGTTGAACTGTTAGCAGTGAAAGGCTCCAGAGGATGATCAGGGTTTTCGCTAGTCGGTAACAATTTACCGTCAATATATATCTTGGTTACATTATTAATAGCTTCATTCCTGATTGAATGTTCCACGTCTTCAAGATCATTGCCCTTGTGTTCAGTAGCATTGTCGCGGATGACATTTTGGTGGCGGTTGCATGAAACAACAAAGATAATGGTAATAACTGCTGCTATAAATGCTAGTATCATTAAAAAAATTATATGTTTCTTCATTTATATCACCTGTAGCAATAATATTAATTACTTTAGCTCGGAAAGCTTAATGAATTTATATTTATTGCTGTATGTAAATTTGCCTGTCCCTGTTTTATTTACAGGGTCTTGATTACTTTCGCTCACCCAATAATTATATCTGCCTATTATATTAACTATAACATCCGCTCCGCTTAAGCCTTTGCCGATGCCCGCACCACCGCTGCCGGTCAATTCGCTGCCGCTACTTATGGCGTTAACCTTGCCGCCGCTGATAGTGATTTTGCCGCTTTCACTGAAGCTACCGCCTCCTATCCCTGCCCCGGCGTAGCTACTGACGGCATTTACAATACCGCCGCTGATAATGACAGTGCCACCACTGCCGCTGTTGCCGCCACCGATACCCGCACTGTAGTATCCGCCGGTGACATTAATTTCGCCGTTTTGTATAACCAGCACACCATCGGAGCTATTGATAGCCGCGCCATTGCCAAGTGTTACGGAATTGCCTGCCATATTGCTGATGTTAAGAATGCCACCGCCTGCGCTGTCCAGAATCGTTAGTGTAGTATTTGGGCTTATTTTTATGCCATTTGAAGTCCTGCCTACCGCTTCCGACAGTTCGATTGTCAACATATGGCCATTTAAGTCCAGCTTAAGGGAACGCTCAATCGACAATTGCGCTGTTAAAGTGCCAATATCCTCACTGAGTACAACATCGCCGCTTCCGGTGACGGAAACCGCGTTGCGTAAATTGGCCTCGCTTAGCGGGAGGTTTTTATGGTCAGTGAGGTTTTGTGTTTGCTCGGAAAAATTATCTTCTGCTTTGCCATAAGTATGATAATCTTCCCTAACCAAGAGCCAGTTCTCGTAATTGACACCTTCGAAATCAGAGGTTCTGAGCGAGACTTCAACACCGGCATAATCCTGCAAACATTGCTTTAATATATCATAATCGATGCCTTCCTTTTGCGCTTTGCCGCTAACCCACTTGAGGGCGTATTCTGTAGCCACTGCGGTGCCCAGCATGGAAAAGGGTACTGGCCAAGTGGAAAGCCGACCCAACATGCCTTTATCCTTTAGGATGTCTGTAGTCTTTTCAATAACTCTTTCAATAATTTTTTCACTAGGTTTTTCTTTGTCGAATTTATAAAACAATCTTTCATACTCAGGCTCTTGGTTCAATGCCAAAGGGAAAAAGCTTAAGGGAGAGGGGTCGCAGGGTTGCGGGAAAATTGCTCCGTAATTCACTACTGCCTTAATCAGCGGCTCTTGTAATGAATAGCTGGTGCAGAAAAAAGCGGTGTCTTTGCCGTACTTATTAATCATCTTTGGCACGTCTGCCAGCATTACCTGTTGTGCGCCTGCATAACCAATGACGTCTGTTGGGTCTGGCGCAGTGGCTTCAACGAATAGCATGTCCTTTTTTTCACATTCCTGCTTAACAAGTTCGCGTTGCTTGGATAAGGAATCCATACGCATATGGCGCTGGAAGGAATAATATACAAAGGTTTCAGCGCCCAACTTTTGCGCTTGTTGCACCATGGCGGTAGCCATGGTTGTTTCATCGATAGATAATACAAGGTTTGCCCTTTTGTCCATATTTGGTGGATATTCTTGAGGGTTGACAACCACAATAAAAATATCATTACGCTTTTCATAAATCATGTCAAAAATACGTGAAGAACCATAAAAGTCATAAGCAAAAATGAGTGCTTTTACATCTTGTTCATGAGCCAGCCGTGCTTCTAGCCACTGTATCTCAGCTTCTACTTCATCACCAAAATCGAAATGTGGCAAATCCCAAAGCAGTATTCTATCAGTGCCAAATCTATTAGCAGCTTCTTGTACGACATAATTTACTTCGTCGGATGTGTTGAGCCATTGAGTAATAATGGCAACCTTGGCAGCGTTTTCATCAGCCCCTTTTTCGCTAATGAACATGTCATTAGTTTGGGCATCCCATGTTATGTCTTTACCTAATGCCATGGCTACCATTTTTACCCACTGATAAGTGGAGTCGTTAACAGCAAAAGGTACCACAGGGTTTCCAATGCCGTCTACAGGCAATATCTGCTTGCCATCCACGTATATCTTGGCATCTGAGCTCTGTGCGTCAGCCTCCTTGAGCTGTGAAATTTCAAGCCCCTTACCAAAAGAGTTGCCAATGCCCCCAACTTCCAGGGTTTGCTGATATTTATTAATAATAAATACTACTATTACTATTATGAATATAGTTACTAATGGTGCTATGATAAAAATATGTTTTTTCATTCAATCATCCCCTGTTGTTTGTCAGGTTTATGATTATTATAACATATTCAAATAGTTATTCAATAGGAAAAATCATTATTTAAAACAGCAAATATGGTAATCGGTTTGTTGAGAACCTCGCAAGAGATTTTAAAACAGATTTTCCCGGCGCAAAATGGTCGCCCCATAGCTTTTCTGCCAGTTTGATGCCGATTTCGTGCGCCATTTCTGGGGTGGTCTCACCGGGAGCGAATGATTGATAACCGTGGTAGGCAACTACGACCTCTTCCTTACCATAATGCTTTTTAACAGCCATCATTTCTTCGCGGGCTGTCTCAACCTGACAATTAATGCCTATGACAAATCGTTGAGTTAGGTTTCATCCCATCCCCGGACGAACTTCATGAGATTACGCAAGACGAATACGCCGCTTACCAAAGGCAGGGCGGGGATATATCTAAAAAACTATATACTCTTATACCAAAAAACTATAAGTATTTTGGCCCTTCCAATGAAGTCAGTCTCCTGATGACCACTCTGCTGGAACAGGCGGGCTGGTTATTGATTTTATCCGGAATTACTGTGGTATGTCTTTCCCCGAAGCGGTGATACAGTTGTTTGACGGCGAGACTGGCATGGTCTATGCACAAGCAAAATCAATACATCCGGCGGAGCGAAAACCGTTCCTGCTGCCACCGGCCAATTCGGATATGCGGCAGGTGTTCGCTTACCTGCTAAAAAATCGGCTGATCAACAGGGATATCGTGTCGCATCGCCAAAGATAAGCTGATCTACGAGTGCTGTGAGCGTATACAAAATAAGCAGGGCGAATGGAAAGAGTATCATAACGCCGTCTTTGTTGGGTTTAATAAAAACGGAACCGCCTGCCATGCACATGCAAAGCCAGAAAGAACTACCAATGGTCATGGTATAAAAAAACCGGCAAATCGTCTCGCCGGTAATAGATTAGACATGTTTTTCATAATCCCGCCTGCCATAAAATATTCGGGCGATGTTTACCTCCTGCCGTTTTTCATCCACAAGGTACAGTGCGACATAGTTGCCCACAATAAAGCGCCGGTAGCCCATTTTAGCAAGACGCTCGTTTCGGGATAACGCGAACATGAACGGGTGCTGTTCCAAGGCTGTGTATCGTTTGTCCAAGGCAGCGGAAAAATCAACCGCGGCTTTATGGTTAGCCAGCTTTTCTATGATATACTCAAGGATTTCATCTATGTCGTGGTCGGCTGATTCCGTTACTTTTACTTTATACGCCATGTTTCAGCCTCAATTCGCGTAACGATTCCCGCGCGTCTTTCGTCCTTCCCTCGGCAATGTCCCGTTCGGCTGTGTCCAGCTTGGTATATACATCTTGCAAGAGCATATTCTTTTCATATGTCTCCATGCTCATGATCACCATATGGCCGTAGCCGTTTTTTGTCACAAAGATCGGTTCTTCGGTACTCATGCAGAGTTCGGAAACCTCACTTGTATTTTTTAAATCCTTTATCGGAATAATTTGCGCCATAATCACAGCCCCTTTCAATGGCCTAATTATACCATAGTTTATCTTCTCACACAACAGGTTTTTCATTCTCCTGCTGTATATTATATTAAGCCCCTTCTAAATTGAACCGGAGGGGAAGGAGGTAATCATGCAATCACCTGTCATTAAATAAAATGTAATCTTAGCGGTCTTTTTTCCGCTATACTGCGTCAGGCAAAAC